>PJEL010000620.1_pt1 | contig 41323 bp, 34 predicted proteins | sample 1853271 | NCBI WGS metagenome assembly PJEL01 (sample SAMN08108733, study PRJNA415343) | Invertebrate metagenome, whole genome shotgun sequencing project. | host: Globobulimina | place: Sweden: Gullmar Fjord | collected 2015-08
GGGCGTTTTACTTTCTCAAAATTCAAAATTCAAAATTCAAAATTCAAAATTCAAAATTCAAAATTCAAAATTCAAAATTCAAAATTCAAAATTCAAAATTCAAAATTCAAAATTCAAATCAGGCAGGCTGATTATTATAAAACGTTAATCGTTACGTTAACATTGCCGCGGGTTGCATTTGAATATGGGCAAACCTGGTGCGCTTTTTCTACTAAAGCTTTGGCGTCATCTTTGTCCATGTCACCAAGAGACACATTTAACTCAGCTTCAATACCAAAGCCATGTTCAATTGGCCCTATAGAAACACTGGCATTAATAAAAGTATCTTCAGGTAGCGATTGTTTGTCGCCAGCTGCTACGGCTTTTAGAGCGCCAATAAAGCAAGCTGAATAACCTGCCGCGAAAAGCTGCTCTGGATTCGTACCATCGCCGTCATTTCCGCCTAAGGCTCTTGGGGCGCTTAACGACACATCCAATTTTCCATCATCTGACTTTGCAGTGCCACCATCGCGTCCGCCAGTAGTGTGAGTGTGGGCTGTGTATAATACTTTTTGTAAGTCGCTCATAAAATCTCCTTGATTACTTAATACCTTACTGTAGCAACTTACGGTGATTTTGCGTGATTGGATCTAAAATTATTAATCTTAATGAGAATTGTTATCATTTGCATTTACAATAGGGTTAAACTTGTTTATGCTTTTGCACCTTCTCGGATAAGCCGAAGCTTTTGGCATTTAATTAACTAATTTAAAAGGAAATCCAATGCGTACGTTTAAAATCAGTGCGGTATTTGCTGCGACGATTTTAGCAATGTCTGGCACTGCACAGGCATTCAACAACAGTTCAAGTAACCCTATCAAGTCTAATCAAGCTGGCTCACAGGTGGGCGCTGAATCAAAGGCGCAATCAGAATCAACGTCTGAGTCTCAAGAAAACAAAGCAGTTGAAAAAAATGCAGCTTCGGGACAAATGGAAACCATACAAGTTACTGGCAGTTACATTGAAGGTTACGGCGAAGAAGATGTAAACGGCGCATCAAGACTGAACTTGAAAATGGTAGAAATACCACAATCAGTATCGGTAATTAGTTCAGCGCAAATAAGAGATTTCCAACTTAATGACATTAATGCTGCCCTAGATACAGCCACTGGCGTGCGCGTGGAGCGAATCGAAACCGACCGTACTTATTACACGGCACGTGGCTTTGATATTACAAACTTCCAAATCGATGGTATTGGTTTACCGCTGATCTCAGGTAATAACCACGCCGATGAAGATACTGCTGTTTATGACCGTGTTGAAGTTATTCGCGGTGCGAATGGATTAATGACAGGTGTTGGTAATCCATCAGCAACCGTTAACTTTATTAGAAAACGTCCAACAAAAACTACAGAATTTGATTTAGATCTAACGGCAGGCTCTTGGGGTAAATCTAGAATAGAAGCGGATTATTCCACGGCAGTAACAAAAGATGTTGGCGTTAGGTTTGTCGCTGTAAAGCAAAAAAATGACTCGTATTTAGATCGCTACAGCCAAGATAAAACCGTAGTTTATGGTTTTGTTGATATCAAAGTATCTGACGATACTCAGTTATCTTTAAGTCACGTAATTAATGACAATGACGCAACAGGCAATACCTGGGGTGCAAACCCGCTATTTTACACTGACGGTACTGCAACTAATTATGATGTAGGTACAAATACGTCAGCAGATTGGTCAATGTGGGACGTTAAAAAAAGCAATACTGTGGCAGAGCTGACTCATTTCATTAATGAGGACTGGGATGTGCGTGCCACTTACTCAAGAAAGAAGACTGATGAAGACTCACAGCTTTTTTATGTATACGGATCTCCTGACAGCACCACTGAGCTTGGCCTGTTAGGTTACGCAAGTGAATATGATCATGACGATGAACATGACTTGTTAGATGTATATACAACTGGTCACTTTGATGCATTTGGCCTACAACACCAAGTTGTATTTGGTTTGAGCTATGCAAACATGGACTATTCAGACCTGTCTTTATACGACTACTCAACGCCATACGGTTTCCCTGTGATGCCAGCGCTACCGACTTGGGACGGCAACACGCCTAAACCAACATTTTTAGACGGTAAAACAGGCGCTGATATTAAAACGACTCAAAAAGCGGCGTACTTTACGGCTCGACTCAACTTAGCAGAAGGTTTCCACACCATTATTGGTGGACGATTTAATGACTGGAACGTAGAAGGTTCAAGTTACGGTGTGGTTCAAGATCGTGGTGACAACGTATTTATTCCATATGTGGGTGCTGTCTATCAAGTAACCCCAGAAGTGTCGGCTTATGCAAGTTATACAGAAACCTTCTTGTCTCAAACTGAAATGGACATTAACAACAATATTCTAGATCCAATTACGGGTGAAAGTGCTGAAATCGGTGCTAAAGCTGAGTTGTTTGATGGTCGTCTTATTGCCTCTGCAGCATATTTTGACGTAGAGCAAGTCAACGTTGCAAAACTAGACCCTTTGACTGCTGACTTAGGTCCTGAATTGCAGCGTCACATTGGCACTGATGGGATCAGCAGTACAGGCTATGAAATTGAACTGGCCGGTCAAATTGGCGACTCCACTCAAGTGAGCTTTGGTTTTACCGACTTTGAAATCGAAGGTGATGAAGAAGTACAAGACTACACACCAGAGACGCTTGTTAAATTGGCAATTACTCATGATTTAGAGGCCATTGATGGTTTAACTATTGGCGCAAACGTCAATTATCAAAGTGCCACAAGTCGTGTTCAAGGCGTATCTACGGCAGGCGATGCTATTGGCTCGGTAATTGTGACAGAGCAAGATGCCTATGCGTTAGTGAACCTAATGGCCAACTATGAAATTAATGACACAGTCAGTGTTTCGTTAAATGCCAACAATGTAACCGATGAAAAGTACATAAACAGCTTGTACTGGGCACAAGGTTATTACGGTGCGCCAGCTAACTACTCAGCGACAGTTAGTCTGTCTTTCTAAATAAAAGAAAATAAAGTAGGGCGCGACATGGTTTTCTGTGTCGTGCCTTTTTTCATGAGGGTTTTAAAATGAGAAAGACACTATTTAAATGGCATTCATGGTTTGCACTTGTGGCCATGGTTCCACTGTTTGTAATTTCAATTACCGGTAGTTTGTTGGTTTTTAAAGTAGAGATTGATCACCTCTTAATGCCAGAAAAATCTACAGTACAAGTAGAGCCGTCTGCGCAACGATTACCAATAGATGAGTTAATTCAATCAGCACAAAACGCACATCCAGACTTTGCTATTGGAAGTTGGGAGTTATTTGATAACCAGCACCGAGCTGATGCTATTTATGTTATTAAACACGGCACTGATCAATGGCATAAAATGTATATAAACCAATATACAGGTGAGGTTTTAGCGGCGCCGGTTGATGTTTCACATTATTTCACAGACTGGTTATTAGACTTACATTATCGATTTTTATTAGGCACAACGGGTACAATCGTGGGTGCGGTTATTAGCATTTTGTTTTTGTTTCTAGGCATTTCAGGAATTGTTTTATACCGTAACTTTTGGAAGAACTTCTTCACCTTACGCTGGGGCAAAGCAAAGCGAATTCTGTATAGCGATATACATAAATTTACTGGCATTATTAGTTCGCCAATCATTCTGATATTAGCGTTTACAGGTGGCTACTGGAATATTGCGGAAAGTATCCACGAAGTGACGGAACATGCCTTTGAAGAACACTATTTGATTGAAGCTCCACTGCACAATACTGACCTTTCACTGCAAGGTATGCTTGATGATCAAACTCAGCATCTTAGTGACTTTAAGGCGACATACATGGTTTTACCATACGAACCTGGCCTAAATATCACCTTCTATGGCCAAGTGGATAGCGCAAACCCTTTGCATAGTGAATATGCAAGTACACTGACTTACGATCCGCAAAACGGCAAGTTGCTTCATGTGGGTGATGTACGTTCAAATCCAACATTACACGTCATTGTAGATAGTTTTAGGAAGCTACACTTTGGTTATTTTGGCGGACTCACGTCTAAAATCATCTGGTGCGTGATTGGTTTAAGCCCATTAATTTTAGGCTTTACTGGTTTGTATTTATACTTGATAAGAAGTCGACGAATTGGCTAGCAAACAAATAGCAAAAAGTAGCAAAAAAAGGGCAGTTATTAACTGCCCTGATGTTCAATTTAAGTGCAACGGAGACAGTGTTGACTTACTTCTGAACAGAAGCTTGTTGAACCTGCTTTAAGTGCTCAAGCACTTCAGCAATTTCGTCTAAAATCATTTCTCGTGACTCAGTAGACTCAGGTAATTTTTTAGCAATAACCGCAACTGTAGCGGGGTGAACTAGCAGGTCTTTTGCGTGATAACATTTTACGTCGTTCATCGCTGGTAGTTTGCCATCGGCGTGATAATCAGACTCAATTTGCTCTAAGGTAAGTGAGAACATGGTTTCCACTGAATCCATAGCAACAGTTAGATACTCTTTGCATTCAGCATTTTGCTCAATAAATTGAGGCAGTAGCTCAGTAGAAAGGCGCGTTAAGTTAGAAGCTTGAGTGGCTAATTCTGAAAAAGATGCAGAGTTGTGGTTTTGTTTTATTTGCGTGGCTAAGTTTTCATACTTTAGCCACTGATCAGGGTTGCTTATGCTGGAGTCTGCTTCAGCGACTAGTGTATCTGTTTTTGACTCTCCACTATTACAAGCAGATAAAAGTAGACTACTAGCTAATACAACAGCTAGAGCTGAAAGGTTGAATAGTTTCATTTGAGGTTCCTATTAAGTAAGCAATAAACCCAGCTTAATAGGAATGATTCTCATTTGCAACAAGCTATTTAAGATAGTTTTTGATTTATTTGTCTGGTTATTTATCAGAACAAAGAAATACTTGCGATGGGTCAACCAAAAACCTATCGCTTAACCCTTCTCGCCCTAATAACATTAGATAACTCATATCAGAGCGATCCGTTAATGTGATTTCAATTTCAAACGTTAACCCACCAATAACCATGGGGGTTTTAATAACATAACGTTGCTCCGATGTGCCGTTTGAAGACTTAATTCGACGTAAGTCGTGAATTTCAGCCTTACAAGTAACTATCTTACTTACGTTATGAATATCTGGATGAATATCAAACTGAACCGCACGTTTGCCATCAATTTTGCATTTCGTAATGTTATCAACGTGTAAAGACGAGGTTTTTGCGCCCGTATCTACACGAACTTCTAGTTCAGAAATGGCCAACTCAGGTAGTTGGCATACTTCTAAATTTCCGATAATTAATTTATCTGTCATGGTGTTCTCTATTGCTGATCTAAGCCACCAGATAACTCTGGTAACAGTTGCTCTTGCACATTTTCAATATGTTCAACAATGTCATCATCTTCTTCACTGAAAAAGGCAATATGGAACATAGCTTCACCTTCTTGTACTAAAGGGATATTTTGTTGACCAATAATGATGCCGTTTTTCTCGGCAATGACTTTATTGATAACAGTACCGTACGGGCTACCAATTTCAGCTAGCACATCGCCTTTTTCAACCTTGTCACCCAACTTCACTTTTGTATTAAAAATGCCGCTAGCGTTCGCTCTGTACCATTTGCTGCTATTTGCCACTGCACATGACGGGTTCTTTTGTTTGTTTTTACGCAACATACCAAAATGGCGCAAAATATTTTTAACGCCCTTCACTCCCGCTCGTATTGAAAACTCGTCAAAACGAAGCGCTTCACCTGCTTCATACAACAATACTTTGGTTTTAGTGTGACTCGCCGCTTCACGCAACGACCCTTCTAAAATGTCCGCATTGAGCACTACAGGTACACCAAATAGTTGTGCTAAGTGGTTTGTTTCTTCATCTTTTAAATTGGCTCTAATTTGAGGCAAGTTTGAACGATGAATAGCGCCCGTATGCAAATCGATTCCGTAATCACACTTACTCACAATTTCAGTTAGAAACTTGTTCGCAACTCGTGATGCTAATGAACCTTTTGCTGAGCCAGGAAAGCTTCGGTTTAAGTCACGTCGGTCAGGCATGTAACGACTTTGGTTTACCACGCCATAAACATTCACAATTGGCACTGCGATTAACGTACCGCAAAGCACCTTAAATTTAGGATTTGAAATAACACGTCTAATGATTTCAATACCGTTTAGCTCGTCGCCGTGAATGGCCGCACTAATAAAAATAGTAGGGCCAGGTTTTTTCGCGCGAAAAACATGAATCGGCAATGACACATCAGAGTCTGTGTATAACTTTGCAACTGGCAATTCAAACTTAACGTTTGTGCCTGGCAAAATTTCATTACCGTCAATAACCAACGGAGCTTGTGCCATTAGCCTTTACCTTTTGTACGGTTGTTGTTTGGTTTTGCATTTTTAGCAATGGACTCAAATACCATAGAAGCAACATCTTTTCCGGTTGCTGTTTCAATACCTTCAAGGCCTGGAGAAGAGTTTACTTCCATAACCATAGGGCCATTAGAGGATTGCAGTAAATCAACACCACAGAAATTTAATCCCATCGCTTTAGCTGCATTTACAGCAGTTTCTCGTTCCGCTTTTGTCAGCTTTACTAAGGTTGCGCTGCCGCCGCGATGCAAGTTAGAGCGAAACTCACCTTCAGCACCTTGACGTTTCATAGCCGCAACTACTTTACCGCCGACCACTAAACAGCGAATGTCTGCGCCGCCTGCTTCTTTAACAAACTCTTGCACTAATATGTTTGCTTCTAAGCCCATGAATGCTTCAATAATAGCTTCAGCGGCTTTGTTCGTATCGGCTAAAACCACACCAATGCCTTGTGTACCTTCAAGCAACTTAATAACCAGTGGCGCGCCACCTACGTTTTTAATCAAATCTTTGATCTTGTCTGGGCGACTAGCAAAGCCAGTGCGAGGTAAGCCAATACCCTTGCGTGATAACAACTGTAATGAACGTAACTTGTCGCGCGAGCGGCTAATAGCAACCGACTCATTAATTGAGTAAGTACCCATCATTTCAAATTGGCGAACTACCGCAGTACCGTAAAACGTTACTGACGCACCAATACGAGGAATAACCGCATCGTATTTTGGTAGTTCTTTACCATGATATCGAACCGTTGGTCGGCTCGAAGTAATGTCCATGTAACAATGTAAAGTATCAATAATATCAACTTCATGGCCTAACGCTTCACCCGCTTCTTTTAAGCGACGTGTAGAGTACAGGTTTTTATTACGGGACAAGATGGCGATTTTCATTAGTAGCCTTAATAAATTAATTTATAAAGAAAAATTAGTTGAGCAAAGGTGCTCGTTAGTTACTCAAGACTAGAACAAAAGCGTCAAATAACGGAACTTTTTTTTCACTATTTTCAAAAATAATTAACGCATTAATGGATAAAAAAAAGTCGCTCACATACTATATTAAGAGATAGCTTTAAAATTCAGTGACTCTCAAGGAATAACAGAGGCTGAATAACCCAAAATAACAAGGAGTCTGCATTGATATCTCGAGTGGTCATTTTACTTACCATGGTTGTCTGTTTTTCATCATGGGCATTTGCCTCGGAAACCTTAGAAATAAAGGCTGAGCCTTATGTTAAAACCAATACTCGGGTAGGCCAATTAGCCTTTTTCAAAACCTATCAACAGTCCTTCAAATCAGCCGGAAATGTCACTGAACTTACTCTAGAAGAAGGCCAAACCTTCAAAAAAGGGGATGTACTTGCCAAGGTCGACACTGACGATCTTTCTTCAGAGCTAAATCAGTTGATTGCTGAAAAAGCGTTCGTAAATAAAGAAATTGAACGACTGAAAAAATTAAAGAAAGTGAACGCCGTTTCTCAAAGTGATGTCGACCGACAGCGTTCACTGTCATCACAACTTAGAGCACAAATAATTCGTACACGAGAGTTTCTTGATGCCGCCCTTATTGTTGCGCCTTTTGATGGCGTAGTAATTAGTCGTCCCATTGATGCAGGAGAGTTTGTTAGTGCTGGGCAAGCGGTGTTGTCTATTGCACCAATAAATGAGAATTTTGTGGTGGAAGTAGCGGTACAAGATCAGCTTCTCACTCACTTGGCTGTGGGCCAGAAAATAATGTTAGAGAATAGAACAACGGAAGCAAAACTACTGGGCGAAGTTAAAACCGTGCCGCAAATGCCAGACGCCAGTACAGGACTGTTTGTTGTGAAAATAATGGTCACTGACACCGAAAATACCCGCGTAGGCTCATTATATAATGTGACGTTAACGCAATCGATGAATATGGTGTATCCAGTTCCTGCGGAGTATGTGCAACTCGACTTTAACCAAACGGCTATATTAATGGTGAACAGCGGCACAGAAAAAGCAAAACCAAAAAGATTGAAGGTTATTGATCATAGTCCTGACCTTATTTACATAAAGGCAGATTCTCAGTCCGCTATAAAAATAGAAAAAATGGATTAATGCCAATATGTTGCATTCGGTAAATCAATACTTGTCTAAAAACGTTCGCTTATTAGGATTGTTTTTAGCCATGGTCTTTTTGTTGGGCGGCAATTCGCTGTTGAATATGCCCAAAGCAGAAGATCCTCAATTCATGCTACCTATTAGCATTGTTGAAATTATAGCGCCTGGCATGTCGCCGTCATTAATCGAAACGCAAGTTATTGAGCCAATAGAGCGCTCCCTAGATTTAGTTGAAGATATTAAAACCATTGAATCCCGTGTAAGGCACGGATCGGTAAACATACTCATTAAGTTTATTCATGGCACTAACCCGCAAGATGGTTTTGATGAGATTGTTCGTGCCGTGACTCGTATACGTGGTGAGTTGCCAGACTCAGTGCAAAACATTGTTTACTTTAAAGCATCGCCAACAACGGTAAATGTACTGCAATTAGCCGTTTCACATCCAGATAATGACTGGCAAACCATAAAACGTGGTGCCACCAAATTAAAAAACCTTCTGCAAGCATTGCCCAATGTGCAAGAAGCTGGAGTATGGGGACTGCCTCAATTAGTTGTCGCGGTAGATGTCGACCCTGCCAAGCTCATTCAATATAAGGTCAATATCCAAGAAGTAATGCAAGCAGTAGCCAACCGAGGTGAAGCGAGTCATGCGGGATATTTAGATGACAAGCAGGTTCGTTTTACCATCAACCTGTCGGGTGAATATAAGAACGTTGAGCAATTAAAACAAACCGTGATTAAGATGCATGACGCGGCGCAAATAACCTTAGCCGATGTCGCTGACGTTGAAATAGACTTTAATAAACCAGACAACATTGCCTTTGTAGCCGACAAGCCTGTGGTATTTGTGACGGCACAACAACGAATGGGCGCCAACATATACAAACTAGGCTCGCAAGTTGAAGGTGTTTTACAAGAGTTTGAAAAAGCCCATGGTGACTTACAAATTCAAACCATATTTGCTCAAGAAGACAGTGTTCACTATCGCATTAACGGCTTTTTAAGAGACCTAGCCAGCGGCCTATTACTAATACTGCTTTGCTTATTTTTCTTCATGGGTTTCAAACAATCATTCTGGGTATCTTTGGCATTGCCAATCACTATTTTTGCCACCCTCACTATTATGAATTTAATGGGATTTGTTATGCAGCAAATGACCATTGCCGGCTTAATAGTCGCGCTAGGTTTGCTGGTTGATAACTCCCTAGTTGTGGTTGAGCAGTTTGTTAAGGTGCAAGACAAAGTATCTAACCGAATGGAAGCGATTAAACAGGTGATTACCGATGTGGGTTTACCATTGGTTTCCGGTACGTTAACAACGGTTTTTGCGTTTTTACCTCTGTTGTTGCTTCAAAGTGATACCGGCGACTTTATGCGCGCGCTGCCAGTGTCTGTTTCGATATCGCTATTGGTATCGTTAGTGGTGGCGTTAATTGTATTGCCAGTATTAATGAGCGTCTTTGGCGTATCAAAAGAGTCCAGTTGGACCTTGTCTTATAAATTAAATAAATTTGCCGATGGCTGGTTCTCAAGGCTTCTGAATCGCTTATTAAAAAGACCTGTACTGGTACTTTTAGTCTTTGTTATTGGTGTGGCTGGCTGCATAAGCTTAATGTCTAAAGTGGGCGTGAGCTTATTTCCAAAAGCTGAAAAAAGCATGCTGGTGGTTAACTTAGAAACACCAATGCAGTCGTCGTTAAAATATACCGAGACCGCTGCTTTACAATTAAGCGAAGAGCTGCAAAAGCTTAAACACGTAAAAAGTGTTGTTACAACGGTAGGCGCAACAAGTCCACGAATCTACTATAACCATACCTCAGACCGAGGCCGTGCGAACTTTGCTCAACTGTTAGTCATTGCTGACGATTATGAAAAAAACAAAATCCAAAACATGATCAATATAATACGAGAAAAGTATTCAGGTTCTAGTTTAGGCAAGGTAAACGTCTTTGAATTCCAGCAAGGTCCAGTTACTGACAGACCAATAACCATTCGTATTTTAGGCGATGACTTAGACCAAATAGGCCAACGGGCCGCGCAAATACAAAAATACATTGCCAGCCTTGAACATACTTTTGATGTGCGCAATATCACCGCTGAGTCGGGTTTTGCATATGATATTAAAATTGATGAAATAAAAGCCCATCAACGCGATGTTGATCTGCAGTCAGCGGAACAACAAGTTAGCCTGTTAATAGACGGTGAATTTGCCGCTGAAATTAACGACCGCTTTGGTCAAGCCTTCCCTGTACTCATTCGGAGCAAACAAGAGTCTGTAGACGCGTTAGAGTCAATGTATATTAAAAATAGGCAGGGGTTAGATATCCCGCTTTCGTCTATTGCAAAAATTGAGGCTACAAGGCTTAAACCGGCTTTTTATCATTATCAACGCATAAGAATGGCGCGCGTTTCAGCCGACGTTATTAAACCTGGCAACGTAGCTGAAATTACTCAAAACATTGAAAGCTACATGAATGAGTTAAGCTGGAAAAATGGCTTAAGTTACAAAATTGGTGGGGAAGAAGAAGCCAGAAAAGAGAGCTTTGGCGGATTATCACAAATATTAATTGTGGTGGTGGTGAGTATTTTTGTACTGCTGTTCATTCAATTTAATAGCTTTGCCCAGCCGTTAGTAATTATTAGTTTGTTACCTATTGCTTTTGCTGGCGCTGTGTTTGGTATGTTTGCTACAAACCTCAGCTTTTCCATGATGGCCTTTATTGGTTTAATTAGCTTAATAGGTATTATGGTAAACGATGCAATTATTGTTGTTGACGGTTTTAACCGAGGTCGATATCGCTTTAATTCAGCGAAAGAAGCCATGGTGTCGTCGGTGGCAAGTCGATTCACTCCGGTGATTTTAACGTCGTTAACCACGATTGTAGGTTTACTGCCGCTTACCCTTTACGGTGGTGACTTATGGCAACCTATGGGAATAGTGATCATTACCGGTTTAGCCTTCACAACGTTGGCCTCATTAATATGGGTTCCGGCGTTTACACTAATTTTGTCTAGGCGTAAAAACTAGCCGCCTTATATGGTAAGCTTTTAGTTAATTTAAGCAGCATGCACTCTAATTTTAGAGAATTACTTTCGATGGAGAAATAAAGTAATGTACGAGGAGTTTTTTGGGTTATCAAGAAAGCCGTTTCAGTTGACCCCAGATCCAGAGATTTTTTTCGCGAGTACAGGGCATCAAAAAGCGCTGTCTTATTTGCAATATGGATTAACTCAAAGCGAAGGTTTTATTGTTATTACTGGTAACGTAGGTACTGGTAAAACAACTATCGCTAATCACCTTATTTCACAACTTGAAGAACAAAATATTGTTGCACGCCAGTTAGTGACGCCAAATTTATCACCTGATGACTTAATCGTTGCTATCACTAAGCTGTTTAAGCTTCATCCTGAAGGCAATACAAAAGCCGCTCACATTGCAGAGCTGACCGACTACATGAGGCGTTTAAACGCGCTGGGTCGCAGAATGCTACTGATCATTGATGAAGCGCAAAATTTACCGGTAGAGTCTATTGAAGAGCTAAGAATGTTATCGAACATTCAAGTAGACGGTAAATCTATTATTCAAAGCTTTTTATTGGGGCAGTCGGAACTAGAAGGCATTTTAAGTGCGCCTATCATGGAGCAATTTCGCCAACGTGTCATTGCGTCTGCAAGCCTAACGCCACTTAGTGAACAAGAGCTTTCTAACTACATTAACTTTCGAATGAATAAAGCTGGTTGGCAGGGCGAACCTCTATTTTCTGACGAAGCGGTATCTGTAGTCCATAAGTTTACCGACGGTATTCCACGAAAAATTAATACCTTTTTAGATCGCGTTTTGTTATTCACCTACATGGAAGAAAAACACGCAATCGATGTTGAAGTGATTAATGATGTAATCAAAGAAGTATCCAGTGAATTAAACCATCAAGTAGACGATGGGCTCGACATGATGAGAAATCATCAAGTTCCTGCAACAGCATCCAACCCAAATGCCGGTGGTGTCAAAGCACAACTTGCTGGTGGCGACAAAGATTTTAATCCAACGGACTCCGAACTAGCTGATTTAAATTCAGCACTGATGGACGGTGGTTTTAATAGTGAAAAAATCGAAACACTATTGGAGTCTTTATTAATGATGAATCGTCGTTCGCTACTGGTACAAAGCCAAATTTTGAAAGAGTTAAAAACCCAGAACGAAGGCAAAAGTGCTGGCGGCAGCGATAGCAACAAAGCTAAGCCAAGTAGTTAAAGCAAAAGGTCAAAGCCAAAGCCAAAAGCTATATTAAAGGTGGGCTTAGTGGTTAATGCAAAAGGTTATACCCAATCTCGATATTTAAACTATGTTAAAAATATTTGACATGGTTAAAAAATGACACTATATTCCTGTGATGGCGGATGTTAAAAATATTTAACACCAAATTCAATACGAGCTTTTACTAGCTGAAAAGGAAATTATTATGTCATATAACGAAAAATCGGCTTGGGTTATGTTTATCGTCCTACTCATTCCAACAGGGTTGTATTTTAGTAGTGTGTATTACTTATCTGCAGCCCTCGGCTATTTAATTGAGCCATCCGTTCCAAAGTTAATTATGTACACCATTATTCTGGTGGTCTTGTCTATTGTTGGGCAAACCCTGATTGCATTGTCGTCTCCTAAAGATGCGAATGCGGGCTCAGATGAGCGTGACAAAATCATTGAGACTAAAGCTGGGCATTGGTCAGGTTACGTTTTAGGGTTTGGTGCAGTAACGGGATTAATTCACTATCTAGCCTTTAATCAAGGAAGCATGTTGTTTTATATTATTTTTGGAAGCTTAATAATAAGTCAATTAATTGAGTACTTAATGCAAATTATGCTTTATCGCCGAGGTTATTAAAATGGCGAAACTTCTCCCAATTGATAACAACGTGAAAGAGCTTCGAGAGCGCCATAACAATATGACGCAAGGGCAGTTAGGTGAATTAGTCGGAGTAACTCGACAAACGGTAGCAGCTATCGAACAACGCCGTTATTCACCGTCTTTGGAAACTGCATTTAGGATCGCGCGTGAATTTGGCGTTGGCTTGGATGATGTTTTTACCTGGCAAGGCCAGAATTAATCTGGCTTTATGTCTTTCAAATTGTACTTTTCAATTAACGAATAAAGAGTAGGTCGGGTAACACCAAGTAACTCGGCTGTTCTCGACATATTATGTTTAGACTGCGCAAACGCCATTCTAATAGCCTGACTTTCAGCGTTCTCTCTCACTGTTTTTAAGTTTAGCTCAGTGATTTCGTCATTATTCGTTTGAACGTTATAAAAGCCTAAATCTTCAGCTGAAATTAAACTAGCATCAGAGATAATAACCGCGGATTTTAGCTTATTCTGAAGTTCACGAATATTCCCAGACCAATCATGTGCCAACATAGCTTGTATCGCGTCTTCAGTGAAACCTCTTACATTTTGCGAGAACTCTTGATTAAATATATGAAGGAAATGTTTTGCCAATACCACCACGTCACCGCTTCGTGCGCGCAATGGCGGGATCTCAATAGTCACTTCACCAACGCGATAATATAAATCTTCACGAAACTCTTCGCGTTTAGACATTTCCGGAAGGTTTCTGTGTGTAGCGCAAATCACCCTTACGTTTACTGAAATCTCATTTCGTCCACCTACGCGCTCAATGACTCGCTCTTGTAAAAAACGAAGCATTTTAGCCTGCAGGTTTAAAGGCATATCACCTATTTCATCTAAGAATAAAGTACCGCCGTTGGCAAATTCAACTTTACCTTTAGTAGTTTTCGCGGCACCTGTAAATGCGCCTTTCTCATAACCAAAAAGCTCACTTTCAAGCAGGTTATCTGGGATTGAAGCACAGTTGATCGCAACAAAAGGACCTTTATTTCTTGGGCTAGATTCGTGAATGGCTTTAGCAAATACCTCTTTACCAGTACCACTTTCGCCAAGTAAAAGCGTAGTTATGTCTGCTTTGGCAATTTTCTCAGCAAGCCGACAAGCTTTTTGAATGTCTGGACTGTTACCAATGATGCCACCAAATGGATTGTGGCCTTGTTGCAATGAACGATGTTCATCTTCTAGTTTAGCTAAATTAAAGGCGCGACCAACAATAATAGATAAGGTATCCATGTCGATAGGTTTTTGATAAAAGTCATATGCACCAAGCTCTATGGCTTTTAATGCATTGGTTTTATCAGAGTTGCCGGTGACTACAATAACTTTAGTATTGGGTGCTAGGCTCATTATATCCGCTAAAACAGCAAGGCCTTCAGAAGCATTAGTTGGATCAGGCGGTAAACCTAAATCTAGAGTCACGACTTTAGGCTCGTGGCGGCGAAGTTGGGAAATAGCTTTTTGGCGATCTTCAGCAAAAATCAGTTCGTATCCTGACAAACCCCACTTTAGCTGTTTTTGAATTCCTAAATCGTCTTCAACGATTAATAACTTGTCCATTAGTTTTCCTTACTTGCAAGAGGTAAACACATTACAAATGTAGTGCCTATGCCCAAATCGCTATTTACAGTGAGAATGCCGCCGTTTTCAGATGCAAAAGTTTTGGCTTCATATACGCCAACGCCCATTCCTGCGTTGCCTTTAGTTGTCTCAAAAGGCTTGAAGAGTAGATTATCAATGAAATCTTTGCTCATTCCAATGCCTGTATCCGAAATTATGATCTTTATATTTTGTTTCGCACTGTCTAGCGTTAACTTCACCAACACAGATCCGTTTTCGTCTGTTGCTTGTTGCGCATTATCTATGAGGTGGCCGATAACGGAACTAAACCTGTCTTTGTCCAAGTCCAGTGAGAGTTCATTTGGGTGTGCAACAAAAATAGGGCTAGGAGCCTTATCTTGGAAATCACCAACCAGTTCCGATAACGTCTTATTTAGTTCAATGAGCGCCGCCGAACTTCGTTGTTGTTGCTTCTCTTTTAATTGTGAGAGCATTTTATCCATTCGTTCTTTGGTATGCTCTAGTGTTTCAAAAGTGTCATCGATAAACTCTTGATTATCTCTATATTTTTTACTGTTACTAACGATCATTCCTATTTGAGCAATGACATTTTTTAAGTCATGAACAACAAAGGCAGACATACGATTGAAGGCAGCAAATTTCGCATTTTCTTCTAGTCTTACTTTTGCTTCATTAGACTTTATAAAGCCAGCAACTTGAGACGATACAGCGGTGAGATAATCTTTAATTTCCCAGTTAACTTTAATGCGGTCGGCATTTTTACTCGATAATAAAAAGCATCCATGTAATTTATTGCTGATAAAAATAGGCAAAATAATTTCAATACCATCAGACAACAAACCCGCTACTTTACAATCGTTAAAGTGTGTCTCGTATTCAGTACGGTGAAACTCTGGCAAATCTATAATCCAATGGCTTTGTTCTAGATTTGGAATTAGGCAGTGTAGTTCTAATAAGCTCTTATGAGACAAACCAAATACATCTGAGGTAACTAGCTCTAAATGCTCATGTTGCAACATAATATAGGCACCAGTGGAATAGTGCAGAGAACCACATACCCCTTTTAAACTAGTTTGATAAAAGTCTTGGTTGGCGTCGGTTTCACTTAAAGTATTGGTTAATTTGAGCCACTCTTCACGATAATCAAACTGGTTGGCATAAAAGTGTTTTTGAATATAGGTTCTAAAGTACTTTCTTAAAGACTCAGAGATAAAAATATACGCTAGCGCTACTAAAGCCCCAGCAACAAAAACGATTTGTAAAATACCGGACCAAGCCGCGCCAATTTGCTGTATCACATACCCTGTCATGGCCATGATTAACAAGTAACCGCCAGAAAACAGCAATAATGAACTGTTAAGAACCACATCTCGGGAAATAAATACGCGTAAGTTCCAGCTTGATACTCGCTTCATACTAAGCAGTAAAAGAGGCGTTAACATGGCATAAATATACGGACGAGAGGCCAGGTAATTCACATCAACGGCACTCAGTAACAATGCGTTAGACATCATGATTAGGTGAAATATATTAACCATAGCAAGACCGAGCACTAATGGTTTGTAAGCCCACTTCTGCTCGCCGGCACTTCGGTATATTTGCTCAATTAAAATAAGCTGAATAATACTGCCCAATAAACCGCCACCAATAACTAAGCGTAACTCCATCGCTTCATCAAAAAATGGTGAGAAGATAGCAAAGTTAAAAATTACAATAAGAAAGATGATTGTAAGTACATACTTACTTCTGAGTTTTTTACTCATAGAAATAGGCTGGTTATCTAAAATAGACAACAATAACAATGACCACATTCCAATTTGTAACGACTCTAAAAACGGAGAAATAAAGAATGGAGATGAAGAGAAGGCAGCGCCGAGAGCATAACCAACAGACCATACAATCATCATGACGTAGGTGATTAAAAAGACCGCGCGAAGAGGCCCTTTTGCATTGCTACCAAACAGTAATGCTGAGGTTGATAAATAGCCAATCAAACATAACGAAAGGCCTATAAAATATGCAATTTCCAAAACTAGTTCCTATTATTTTTATTGTCTAGTTTGTTTAAGTAACTTATGTATTTCAGACACAGGTATGGCGTAACTAATTCCACTAGGATCTGATAATACATTTTCCCGCGTTGATTTCACCAACACACTGTTAATAATCGCTACAACCTTGCCCGTAGCAGTTTCAATAACAGGGCTGCCACTGTTGCCAGGATACGCAGTAACATCAAGTTGATACACGTAAAGTGGATTTCTTAAGCGTTTAATCATTTCAATCGACAACTGACTGGCGTTTTTCTGTGGAATAGCTTGCGGAACAAAAGCAGACACATAACCAATATGTATCGCCTTAAACAGTCCCAAAACAGAACCAATAGGTAAACCAGAAAGCATGATTTGACTGCCAGCAGGGGCGTTATAATCACTATCACTTAACGTTAAAGCAGGCAGTACGGCATCAATTTCAATAATGGCCACATCAGCGCGCTCGTCTTGAGCAATCAACTTAGCAGTATAAAAACGCGCTTTTTTACCTTCACCAACATGCACAGATATTTGAGCCTTGTCGGGATCATAGGCCTTACCGTTAACAACATGATGATTAGTGGCAATAATACTCTTAGTTGCCGAAGAACGAACCACAAACCCTGTACCAAGCAGCTGATAACGCGGTGCACTCAATGGATTGTAAACGCCAACGCCAACCACTGAAGGTTTAGTTTGTGCGGCAATCGCGGGTAAGGAATTAGAGCCTTGAGCAAAACTTGGAGAGGAAAACATAACTAACGCAATAATCAGCATTAACGCAAAATAAACAACTGATTTAGCTGACTCAATTTTAGTAACAGCTGAATAGCCAACGCGTACACTAACGTCTGACATCAATGAATTAAATTCTTTTCTATTTGTTAGCGCCATTGACTGGCTCCTCTTTAAACTTCTCTTTCATATTATGTATGAATTTCCTACAAATATGCGGAATTAATACATGAAGCGGCATCTTAATTAAGTGGCTTCGCATATATAGCCAAAACAGCCCAACGTTATTAATAAAATTGCCTTGAGCAATGCTGTCTGCAGTAAACACAAATTTAAATGCAGGAACTGTGACATAGAAAGTAATAGCGTTTTTACTAACTAAACTTTCTACTTGTCTATGTTCCAATTCTTTGTCCAAGTTTTTTAAAACAAAAAGCAATGCGAGGTGAATATAATCATCTAAGCCCAGTGCCTTACTTCTTTCTAATATTAAATTATGCGCTGACTCAGTTTCTTCCTCACCTTCAAGCTCTTGGTAAAGAATAATTAAATCGGTTATGTCCCTTATTGCATGGGGGAATTCACCTTCGGTAAATAGGTGCGTAGCGCTATGAATAAACCTATCAACTAAATCAAAGGTCAGCAGTGGGACTTGTTTCAGTTTGATTGTTTTTAACTTGTCCGCATTGAAGTGCTTTTTATTGGTGAGCGGCAGTATATTGTGATGTAAATCGATAGTTGTTAAACGGTCTTTGTGAATGAGAGGCTGTATTTCGTGCATCCATTCTCTAAAGTAACGCTTGTCGTAGTCAGTTTCTTTTTTGTGGAACCAGCCCTGTGTCATCAACGCAATTTCAGCATCACGGATTTTTGAGTGGTCAACAAGTATATCAATGTCGTTAAAAATACGGCCATGTTTGCAACTAGACGAAACAGCGATGTACGCAGCACCTTTCAATACAGTCGTATCAATACCTCTACTTACTAAAGTGTTAGAGATATCTTCTAGCTCTCTATTAATATTGATCTCTTGCTGCTCTACAAATAAGTTACAGCTCGTGAAATGGGGAACCACTCTGTCAGGTACATGTTTTTCAACGCTGTTTGACTGTAAGCGCCACCAAATACGGCCAAGCATATTTTGGTCACGGCCATGGGAAACCACTTTTGACCAATCATACATAGATAACTTTTTGGCCAACTCAGGGTTATTAAATAAAGATATTAATAAATTGCTCATAAAGTTAGGGCCTCAAACCATTCTAAAGCGGCTTTGTTGTCGCCATAACGTAAATTAAAACTTGAGGTACCATCAATAAATTCGGTTAAAGTATTGAATCCGGATAACCCTAAAATATTGTAGTTAAAAGAGTTGGCTATTAATTCAAAAAAAGCGCTATCTTGTGACATAGGGTCCGTTGACAAGGCTTCGTTTTTACTAAATTTAGGCAGAATAATATGAGTTGCTTTAGATTTTTGATCAATGTTTGCCACTGAAGCGTCCGGAGCTTTAAACAGGCAAACGTCACCTTTGTGAGTATCTTTTACAATATTTGAATGCGCCACATTTGGGAAAGCTTGTTTAATGACAGAAATAGATTGGTTTTTTAGGTTAATGGGGCGCGCTAATGGCTGAATTAGGCCTGAACTGGTTTCAATTAAAGTAAGCTCGTCAGACAAAAGGCGCCATCCAGAAAAAACTAAAAGTGCGGTAAGGGTGCTTTTACCTGAACCAGGTGGCGCTGGCAATACAACACAAACACCATTTTTTTCGACAACGGCCGCGTGGATCATAAGATATTGGTGTGCATTAGAAGAAATACACCAATTTAGGCCCCATTCAAACATAGGGAAAGCTTGATTTGCAGGAATAGGAGTAAATGGCTCCTGGTCGCCTAGCTGGAAAAAGCACTGTTTTCGAAAAAACTTTCGTATTAAGGAGTGGGAATTTCTCAGTGTGATTTCAAAATCTACAAAATGCTCATCAGATAACACTTCAAATTCGCTGTATATCTTTGCAATTTCTTCATAAACATTTGGGAAGTCGCTTTTGACGGCGATAGAAAACGGGCCAACATCAAATTTTAGCGTTTTTCCTGACTCTAGTTTTGACTTAGCTAAATCCTTTAGTTTCAACTACTAGCTCTCTATAAGTGCTCTCTGTTGTAAAGAGTTTAACGTATTATCGACAGCTAACATAGCGTGTTCTTCACTGCAGTCGAGGTCTTTAACAATAACTTCAGTTAGCTCTGATTTGTTCTCAACACCAGAGGATAGTGCTGTAAAAAAGGTTTCAACATCTATAGGGATAAACAATGTTTCGGAAAGTTTTATATTATAAATATAAGTACCGTGACCTTCATGAGTTCGAGTCACGGTATTTGATCTAAATTTTAGCAAACTGTATCAGCTTCCCAGCCCAAATCACCTTGGCCTTCGTGTACTAAATTTACCAAAATAAGTTTAGCATCTCTGTAAGCAACTCTTCCTTGCTCGTAATCTTTACAAAATGCTCTTATTTCGTCTTGAGTATAAGGGTAACCAACAGCGCCATACAAAGGATCAGCATTTAAATAAGCAGTTAACATAAATCTATCAACCTGAGTAACAGAGTGACCGTTTATGTTTGCAGTTTCACCGGAACCCTTCCAATTGCTAGGGCTTAGTACGTCTCGTACTTGAGCTGCAAGCATTGAACCTGGAAAAATGCCGCCAATACCGCCATAAAACTTATCATAATAATAGTCAGGCAGTTTGCTGCTTCCGCTTATTGACTCACATCCATTAGAAGCTTGGGCACTTTGACTATTAGAAGCCCACGAAGAACCTTTTGCTTTGTTTTTCTTGTTTTTCTTACTTTTATGCTCGTGAAAATAACCAGGACTAAAGCCATTAAATTTGGTCAAGTTAGTGCTTCTAGACATCGCACCTGACTGGTTTCCAGAGGTTGCGCTAGATGTAGCCCAAACTGGAGCTGCAGCCACAGCTGTAATTACAGGCGCAATCTTAGCGCTCTTAATTAAAAGCTTACGTCTTGAAGACTGTAATTCAGTTTTGGAATCTTTGATCTGCTTATCCATATTTGTACCACCAGAATATTAATCGCTATTGGTCTAATTATAACCAGACTCAATAAATTTATAAAGAAGCATCTGCAATTAATGAGCCTAATTGTAAGTATTTGTTTTTATAGATTAATTTAATATCCTGATGCGCGGTTGTAAAAGAAGCTGACACTGGTTGAAATGGTAACTGTGGACTATGATAAAAACTTACTGTTTTTAATCAAATAAGTGAAAATATAAATTTACATTTTTTTCGATTATTGGCACTGTTGTAAGCAAATCGGATATAAATTCAGGGTAGTTCAAGTGAATACGTTAAAGAAGTTGTCTAAGCAACCAATAATTGGTGTCTTTGTAAAAGTGATAATAAAGTTAGTGGCTAATTCTCAAGCTAAAAAAATAGCGAGTCATTTTTCTGCTTATCTACAACCGGTAATTGCCCACAATGAATACTTGAAAGAAAAATCCTTTGGCATTAGGCATAACGTTTATTGTGAAGAGCTCGGCTTTGAAGAGTGCAATGAAGATAAGCAAGAGAAGGACGAGTTTGATATTCATGCTATTCATTGCGTAATGCAACACAGAAGTACTAAGCGATTTGCTGGTACGGTTCGAATTGTTTATTCGTTAAGTGATAAACAACAACTTCCGTTGGAGAAGTATTGCCTAGATTCAATCGATCACCCTACTTTAAACCCGGTTAATTTTCCTCGTCATAAAATTTGCGAAATATCTAGATTAGCCGTGCCAAATGAATTTAGAAGAAGACAAAGCGATAAGTTTAAAGGCGCAGCTACTGGTGCTATTAATGAAAATGAATATTCAGAAAAAGAACTTAGATGTTTTCCATTTATAGCTATTGGTTTATACATGTCAGCCGCGAGTATTGCGATGAACAAAGAAATTGAACATGCATTTGTGATGATGGAGCCAAGATTGGCTCGTAGTCTTCGATTTGTTGGCATCGAATTTCAGCAAATTGGGCCAGTAGTAGACTATCATGGTAAAAGAGCGCCGTTTTACATCAGCTCTCAAATGTTACTAGATGGGCTGACGCCTGGTTTTAAGAGGCTATTTGAGAAGGTTAGGGAAGAGTTAGATATTCAAGTTTGCGGTGATCCAGAAATACTAGATGGAATAAAAATACCCAACTTATAGGTAGAAGGTAAATCTCAAATGAGCATTTATGAACGTTTAAAGAACAAATTCCCTAATTACGGTGACGAATTACTCTTAGATTCGTCAACTGCATCATCTTTATATCACGACAACACATTAGCGCTACAAATCAAAATATCTTCTGCGATTTACGTCCAATCAGAGTTAGACATCGTTGCTCTCATTCAACTAGCAATAGATAACAATTTTATTTTACAACCAATAAGTTCCGGCAAAAACTGGGGTTACGGATCCATTGCATCAGATGATGGTCGAGAGATTGTATTAGTATGCCTTGAACATTTAAAAAACATAAAAGTAATAGATAAAGAGCTTGGTTTGATTTCTGTTGAGCCGGGTGTAACACAGGGCGCTTTAAAGCAGTTTTTAGAAGATAATAACCTAGAGTTCATCACTCCAGTTACAGGCGCTGGGCCTTCTTGTAGCATTCTTAGCAATGCACTGGAAAGAGGGTATGGCATAACAGAGCGCACAGACCACTTTTATGCGGTAAACCGTTTAAGAACAATTGTACCCAACCCAGAGCTTTGGAATCTCGACGATAAACTTAACGGGCATATATTTGAATCTGCCATAGAGGGATTGGATAAAAGCGATGAAGACTTTATTCATCATTCATTTAAGTGGGATATAGGTCCGTATATCGACGGGCTATTTACTCAATCAGGAATGGGGATCGTTACCGCAGCAACAATCAGGTTAGCGCCAAAATCGGAAAAGACAGTGATGTTTTATCTAAAAATAAAAGACGCTGACAAACTGAATGATGCAGTGGACTTCATTCGAGATAGCTTACGCGATTTTGAAGGTTCTGTGAGCGCAACAAACTTGATGGATAAACGCCGTTTATTATCAATGGTAACGGCAAATCCAAATGGCACCGAAAGCCATACAAATATGTCGAATAGCCAAATAGAAGAATTAAAACGAGCAAATGATATTCCAGAATGGATGATAGTTGGGTCCATTAGTGGCAAAAGCAAAGTTGTGAAAGCGATTAAGTCCTACTTAAATGAACGTAGCAAATTTGCAGATGAAGTTTTGTTTTCAGATGGAACCAAAATTCAATTAGGAAAATGGGTTCGCGACAACTTAGCTTGGGTGTTACCTAAAGGGATAAAGTCACAAATTGATTCTTTATTTGAAGGCATTGATATTGCTAAAGGGAAACCCAACCAAGTCGCATTGCCACTCGCTTATTGGAGAAACCCGAGAGTTCTTCCAAACAAAGGTAATGTACTAAACCCAGACTCTGATCAATGTGGTTTGTTGTGGTACGCACCGCTTATCCCTATGAATAAAACAAAAATTAATCAGTTTGTTAACTTCATAAGGGAAACCACACCTAAATATAATATTGAGCCATTAATTACCTTCACTAACTTAAAACATGACTGTATTGATGCAACTATTCCAATCGTTTTTGATGTAAAAAATACTGACGCTGTGAAATCGGCGAAGGATTGTGTGAATGAACTATTTGATGAAGGTGTGAAATTAGGCTTTGTGCCTTATCGTTTTAATGTGGAGCAACAAATAACAAAGCTAGCGCCTGATAGTAACCATTGGAAAACCGCTAAAGCGATAAAGCTAGCAATGGACCCTAACAATATATTAGCGCCTAATAGATATAATCCATAAACAAACCAAGCTAGTTACTTATATTAGTACGGTAAATTTTAGGCATAAAAAAACCAGCATACGCTGGTTTTTTTATTAGTAATAAAGCTTATGCTTTACGACGTGCAACACCAGCTAGACCTAAAAGACCTAAGCCAAATAGTGCCATAGTGCCAGGTTCAGATACTGTGAAAGCTTCAACTGTACCAGAGCTTGATGCAGAATAAGTATCAATAGCCGTGATGCCGTCTATCGCTCCATTCCCATCTCTGCTATAAGTTGCTTTAAACTGAGAAGTTAGACCAAAACCAATAGCATCAACAACTTCACCGATGTAAGTTGTGAAGTCAGTATCAAAGTTTTCATTTGCTAGCGCAGGTGAAGAAGTGTCAACTTGAAAACCAAAGTTTGTATCACCACCAATTAAACCAGCGAACATGCTGTTGCCCCAAATACCAAAAGTTTCAGGTGCACCGAAGTTATTTGGATCAAAAGTTGGTGTATAAGCAGATGCTACGAATTCTAAATTCAACCACAGATCACCATCTGTCGCATCTGCTAAGTAATTACTATTCAGAGTGTCTGAAACTACAACTGAAGTATTATCGTATCCACCAGCATTGTCAGAGAAGTCTCTATCTAAATAAACCTTAAGAAAGCCATTAGAAGCGCCGTCTAGGATGACACCAAGGTTAGGGTCTTCAACAACTTGAATTCCACCGAACTCAAATGTTAATTCGTAATTACCTGCGAACGGTTGACCTAAGTTACTACCTAGAGCAAGTTCACCAGTACCAACTAACCAATCAGCGTCGCCATTTAGTCCACCAGTATTATCATCATATAATGACACTGCCGAATCACCGATAGTACCCGGAGATACACCATTGTCATTAACAAACCACTGCCTAAATTGTAACTCAGTGTAAAAGTTGCCACCATTTGGTGTTGAGTTTACGTCAGCCGCATCCCAACTAACGTTACCACCAGCACTTACGATACCAGCGTTTGCTTGACCGCATGCAGCAACCAATATTGAAGCTAATAATAATTTTTTCATAATTTATTCCTTGTAGATTAATCATTTGATTAAGTTACATACTAGTAAGCACAAACTGTGCCTACTTTTAAGTTGTTGTATTTTAAGCTTTTTGTTTGGTATTGAAACTTTGTTGTTAAAAATTTCGACACATATTATAAACCTTTAATAGTCTCGTAATGGCTTAGTACCTCTGAATCATTTGGCGATACCGCTTTAGCCTTCTCTATTAAAACACTTGCTTGGTCGATATCCCCGTTTTTAAACAGAACCCAAGCATGTGTATCTAAAATAGATGGATGTGTCGGTGCAATCTTAAACGCTTCCGTAGAGTACTTAAGTGCACTAGATGGCTCTTTTAGTTTCAAATGGACCCATGCCAAATTATTTAGTGCTAGGAAGTGATTTGGCTGATTCGTAACAACGATTTCTAGCTCTATTTTAGCTTTTGGTAAATTGGAATTAATTAACTCATTGGCAAGCGCAAATCGACTCATATTATCATTTGGTAATCGCTGCAAGTGAGATTCTAAAAATTGAATAACTTCAGTAGATTTATTTTGTCTCTTAAGGACAGTATAAATATAGCCTGCATGTTTTGTTGATAATATCATTTTGTAAAGGTTATAAGCATAAGTTTTGGCTGAGTCTAATTTGTTTAAGCTCAGAGCTCGTTCTAACTTGATTGTAAGAATGCTAATGTCATTGTCTAAACTTTTAGGTGCATTATCCAACGCGACATCCAACTGCTTGTACTTTTGGCCTTTAAGCAGGGCTTTAATATTGAATATTTTAAAAGAAAGTTCATCTGGCCATTGGTCCAATGCTTTATCAATATCTTCCTTGTGTTGTAACAAGGTGTTTAAATAATCTGCAGAGTCAAATAGCCTTTGCCACGCCTTATAATCATTAGGAATGTTATTAGTCCATTGCTTAGCCATTTGATTAGCTTTTGAATACTCTTTAAGTGCTGAGTATGCATCAGTTAGGCTCAGCCAATAAAAGCTATTGTTTTTAGTCCACGGTTCATTTTTATACTCAGAAAGGGTTGTTATGACCTCTTTTGGCCTGTTTTCGAATACCAGTAAACGCACATAATTTAAAAGGTAGCTTTTGTTTTTCGGAAATTTGTCCACATGGTCAGACGCAATATTAAGGGAATTTAATGTTGTACCACTTGATTTTTCATAAATATATAAAGCATTGTGATAGTTTATATCGCTTGGTATTAAATCTGCTAAGCGCTCAATATATTTGCCTGCAAGAGGCTGGTTGCCCATGGAAATAGCGGTGCGAGATAAATAGAGTAACGCAGGACTGTTATTTGGATCTAACTCAAGTGACTGTTCATAAACTTGAGTTGCGCTTTCAAAGTCTTGCTGACTTACGTTTATAGAAGCTTTAATGTTTAGCCCAATAACATTTTTTTTGCTGATGAACTGATCTGCTATTTTTTGTGCTTCGTCATATTGCTTTAGTTGGATAAAAGCATTTGCTAATGTAAGTTTTAAGTTATCGTTGTTTGGTTCTAACTCTAAAGCTACTTTTAGATTTTCTAATCCACTAATATCGCTTTGAGACAGTTTTAGAGCCCCCAAATGAGACTCAGTTTGCGCAGTTTTATTTTCAGATTCGGCAAGCCTTGAAATCGCCTTTTGAGTTAGAGAATGGTCACCACTTTTTGACAACTGATATACACTGGTTGCCAAAATTTCAATGTCTAACGCATTTAATGTTTCAATCTCAAGGGCTGCTTCACTGGCACTTTTCAGATACCCGAGTTGGAGTTGAGTAAAAGCTAATGCTGATTGGGCAGGGTGAGAAGCAGGTAGATAAGGAGTAACTCGAGAAAGAGACTGGTATGCACGCTCATAATTTTTCAAATGCATATAGCTGAGGCCTGAAATCACCTTTGCGGTAACTTCAAAATCTTGTGTATCAATGTTGTGCTCGGCATATTTTACTGCTTCTGAATATTGTTTGTTTTTGTAATAGTAAATAGACTTTACGTGTGCAAAGTGATGAACTAAGCCATGTTTTTTCTCATACTTATTAGCAATATTGAAGGCTTCTTCAAGGTTCCCCGATTTATACAATGTATCAGCATAGATAATGGGTAATTTATTATAATCAGGTAAGATATCTATCGCACTTCGCAATATTTCATTTGTTATTTCAAATGAACGCCCTTTTGCATTTAGCAGGGCTGCTAACTCAATGACATCTATGTTTCTTTTGTTAGATTTGTATAGCTCATACGCTCTACGTTTTGCTGATTCCAAGTCTTCATTCGATAAACTATAAATAGACGCAATTTCGAGCTCCAAACAGTCTGTTTGGGACTCAGCTTGATAGGATAGCGCCTCTTCAGGCTTGCCTAATTTACTGTGTGCTATAGATATATATCCCAACACTTTACAGATTGAAGAAGAAGTAAGATCAAACTCATCTGCGTAAAAGCTACTTACTTCTTGAATGCGCCCTTGATGTAGCTGTGTACTTAATAATAAAGGGATGGCACTTTCTATGTCGCCATCATTTGCAATCACTAATGAAAGTTCTTTTTCCGCAAGTTCTAAACTGCCTTTTTCATAGTATAAGCTTGCCAAGAGAAATCTAACTTCGGGGTTATTCGGTTCATCTTCCGCAGCATTCTTTAATACAATAATCGCTTCTCTATTTTTTCCATTATTTTTTAGCTGAGTAGCTTTTAAAATTAACTCATCAGAAGTCTGTCCACCACAACTCACTAGTGTAAGTGTGAATAAACACAAGAGGATATATTTAAGACTTTTCATAACTTTTCCATATGCTATTTTTCAATGTGTTTTTAATCCAGCTTAAACAAGACTCAAGCTTAAAAACGAACTTCTTTTTTTGAATCGTAATGCACTCGAATTGGACTTTCTCATCTGAAAGCTTTGACTTGTAGCTTTGATCACCGGCTAAGAAATCATAGTAAGCTCTATTCTCATCTTTCGCTATAGTCATTGTATAAAAATGTAACAATTGTCCCACCTTAAGCCTGTTGTCATCAAAAGGTTTCAGACAAGCTAGATAGAAGTAGATACTTCCTGAATCATAGAAGCAATAGTTAACCCCTACGATTTCTTTGTTTAACTTCAACGTTACAGCCAAAACATTGTACTCTGAGGATTCGTCGTTATAAGTTAATAACCGCTCATGGAACTTTATGAAGGCTCTATTTTTAAAGCCGCTAGGGGTGTTCGTTTGTTCCCATTTTTTTATATGCCATTTTTGAGTTCTTCTTAAATTTGATAAAACTGTCGTTGGATCGGTTGCATGCTCTATCTCGTATGAGCCGAGGTTATTAAGAAGTCTTTTGGTCTTTGTTATTTGTTTGATTGTACTTTTTGATTTGAATGTAAATAGGGTTTGGGGGTCAAAGTCGCTAGTTGATTTCCTATACCCGATAAACTTTTGAGTGATAACTTTTTTATCAAGGGAAGTGATTAACGAGGTTAAAGCTTTGTTTGCCGCAAGATTAACAAGTATCTCATCCGGAGAGTATTTATTGTTTGAGTTCACATACTGCCAAATAGCCTTTTCAACTTGCTTATTGATTAAAGGATTTTTAACAAGTAATAAATCATTATACTCAATCCAAATTTGATCGAGCTTTTCGTTACCGGTGCGGTGTAAATGCCATTGTTTGGATTTTACAAAGCCGTGGCGACGAACTTTAGTTTCGCAGAAAATACCAAAGCCAAGCAAGTCATCTAATGCATAACCATTTAAAGAGTGGCTGCAGTTGACGGCGCGAACAACATAAACGTCATCAAAAGTTGGTAAAATAGAAAGCCAACTGCCAATCCAATTCCAAGACAGAAAAAAGCAGCCAGCACTGCGATTAAACAGCGAGTTCCATTCCTGCTCCAATTTGTCTAGCGGGTAATCCGACAGCGGAATAACCTGAATAGTAGGATTTAACAATTTGATTACTGAAATTTTGATTAGTCTGGTGTTATAGTAAAGTCAGTCTTAATTTAATGCCATGATTATATGAACAAAGAGCCTATAAATAACTGTCTGAACAAGAAAAAAGTCGTGCATATTGTGCCAAGTTTTGGCTGCGGCGGCCTTGAAAAGGTAGTGGTTAATCTCATTAATAATTCTGCGCATTACAATGTAAAACACGTGCTTATTTCGCTAACAACAGACTTTGAACTCGCCAAAGAAATTAACGTACCCGTTGAAGTTTATTGTTTAGGCAAACAGCCAGGTAATGACATTTTCAGTCATCTCAAACTTTTCAAATTGCTTAAACGAATAAAACCGGTGGCATTTCACTCTTATAACTTTGGCACTATTGAATATCATCTAGCGGCAAAATTAGCGGGTGTTCCTGTTACTGTGCATTGCGATCATGGCCGTGGTGGCGATGACCCGGCTGGTAAGAACAAGTTTAACAATCGCTTCAGACAACTGATTTCCAAGTTTATCGACCATTATATTGTGGTGTCGTATGACTTATATCGCTGGGTGACGGAAAGCTTAAAAATCAGCGAAAACAAAGTCCAACTTATCTTTAATGGCGTCACAGTTGAAAAAGACGTTGCAGCTAAACAAGTTGCAGGAAAACAAGTCGTGACAAACGGTTCCTCAGAAAACCAAACGTCAGAACACCATGCCTCTGTCACGTCCGCCTCTGGCAATGCGCCGTTTGTGATCACAACGGTTGGCCGATTAGACCCAATTAAAAATCAAAAGTTATTATTGTCGGCGTTTGATTTGGCTAAAAAGACCTACCCTAATTGGGAAAATGTAAAACTTCAGCTGGCGGGTAATGGACCTATTTATCAAGAGTTAGTGGATTTCAACAATGCACTAAGTAGCGCCAAAGATGTTGAGTTTTTAGGTTTTAGATCTGACGTGGCCGACATTTTGTCTAATACAGATTTGTTTGCGCTGTCATCAAATTATGAAGCCATGCCAATGACCATTTTGGAAGCCATGGCATTAAAGGTCCCGGTAATCACCACAAACGTGGGCGGTATTGCCAAGTTTATAAACGAAAGCCATGCCTGGTTTGTTGAAAGTAAAAACGTGGAATCCTATGCTGAAACGCTAAACAACATACTGTTAGATGAGCAGGCACGGTTGCAAAAAACCGGTGTTGCCCATCAACTTGTATTTGATAATTACAGCATGGATAAAATGGTAGATGCCTATTTAGGGCTATATCAAATAGAGCTAAGGTAAGTTCCGTACAATTGGTGGGCCTATCATCTTAGTGACCCACAACGGCAGCTTTTGCCAAGCCTGAATCGCTAAATCAAATTTACCACTGCTCGGCGATAAGTCCGGCGCTTGTGCACCTTCTGGAACCCAGTGATACCAATAACATTGCTGAGGTTCTGCGCCCCACTGCTTTTTAAATTTGTAAGTGCCTGCGTCAATGGTTGAGCGACCAAAATCAAACTGTTTAAAATCATTCTCAATGGCATAACTTAAAATCTGCCAATACAAATACATATTCACAGAAATCCGGTTGGCATAACGCACTGTGCTGGCCCATGGAATTTCCATACGACCATTATTGTGCAGTAAAAAGCCGGTAGACACAGGTTTGCCTTCCCAATACACAACACATAGTAGGGCATTGTCGGCAAAGGTTTCTAATATCGCCTTAAAAAATAGTTTGCTGTAAACCGGTGTACCTAAGTCGCGCATATTCAAGCAAAACACTTGGTAAAAATCTTCAAGTAACTCTACACCACCAAACTTATGGGACACACCTTCTCGTATTGGTCTTTTTATTTGCGAACGACGCTTTGAGCCTATCGCCTTGCCTAACAACTCTGGCGTTTCCGGTAAGTCCAAAATCATGTTAACTTTTTGCGTCGATACCGTCATCGCATCGGTTGTTGCCGATGATACAAAAGGCTCAGAAGCACGAAGCTGTATGTGGCTCACCTTAAGTGTTTCGCCTTGTTTAATGGCCGCTTGCATAAGTTGCGCTTCAATTTCAGGTGAATCTGCAATAGCAGCCCCGTAATTAAAATACGGCATGGACACCATATAATTGCCAAACAGCCAACTTTTTAAATTAATGATAGGCAAAATACCCACAACGTTATTGGTTGCGTCTTTTGCAATAAAATAAAAGCCGTTTTGTTTAAGAGAAGACTCAATAAGTGTAAGCCATTTACTTTGATGGTAAATGCTTGCTTCAGGTTTAGTATGTACATACTTATCCCAAAGGTCATAGTCGGTAGGCGATAATAACGATACGCTAACGGCTGAGTGTGATGTTGAAATATCCATTTAATTATAAATTCTTCTGTGATCCTGCTACCCGAACAAAAGTCATTACTTTCTCTCGTTCCGATATTTTAGGTAAATAAGGGTAAGGTTCTAACTTGGCGTCTTGTCGGCTTAAAAACCATTCATTATAAGGCACCATTTGGTCAGGGTGATTTAAATCGCCAATAAACATATTGCCGCTACTTACAAAACCGTCGTCTAAACGTTTTGAAATAAGCACATTTGGGCGAGTACGATCAAAAAATATTAAATTATTGCGCAGTTCAATTCGATTAATGGCAAACTTCCTGGCTTTCTTCTCAAGTCCGTAAGCAATGAGTTGGCTGTTTGAGGAATTATCGCCTTGCTGCAAAATACTGTCACGAACAATTAACTCGCCGTATTCCGCCATGTCGATTAAACGACTATCAACACCGTCGAGGGAAGCCAACAGGCTTTTTTCAACAACCACTTTTTTAGAACGAGACTTAATGCCGGACCCTTGGCTTTTTGTGCTTAAAATTTGGCTATAACGCACTATTAATTCATCGGCAATAATATACATTCCGTGTGAATAACCATCGCGATTACCAAGGCGTTCAAACTTAGAAAACTCAATATGTACAAAGCCTTTTACACGGCTAGTCATAACACCAGACTGACTGTCATGGGCATACAAATCTCGAATGGTAATGTTCTCGCCTTCAAACCGAATACACGCGCCATTGCCAGCGCGCACCGCTATGTTTTTGCATTCAATTGACTCAACAACAACATCGTTGCCCGTTAATACCAGTGCCGCTTTGCCATCGGTTGTCGCGCCATCAAATACAACGCCAGGCTCACCTAAAATTGAAATGTTGCTAGCAGTTAAATACACACCTTGAGTGTAAACGCCTTTTTCTAAATAAATGCGACTACCGTCTTTAATAGCCGGTTTAGCCTCAGCTAATGAACTAAAAGACTGACCGTCTACAAACACTTGTTTAGCATAAGAGTGAGCAGCAAAGAGGTTAGATAACAGCAGTAAACCAACAAAACCAATAGATGTTAAATTACGAAGTGTCACACTAAACCTCCTTTTTTGAGTTAAAGAATACCGCGTGTATCAATCACTACTTTTTTCGCAAAGGCCGCTTTATCAGCAGACTTAAACTCTTTGTGATCAACCAATACAACAATCACGTTGGCGCGCTCTAACGCTTGAGTTAATGAAGCAAACTCAACACCTTTACTTGTCATCGACTCTGGTAATTCACTAATGTTAGGTTCAACCGCTAATAATTCACCAATATTGTCGTTTGCTAGGTGCTCAACAATCTGTACTGCAGGGCTTTCACGTAAGTCGTCAATGTCAGCTTTAAAGGCCAAACCTAAACACGCAATTACAGGTTTTTTAAATTGGTCAGCGGCTTCTTTTATTTGATCAATAACATAAAAAGGTTTGTTGTCGTTCACTAAGCGAGCTTGTTTGATTAACTTTGCTTGCTCTGGGCAACTATCCACAATAAACCAAGGATCAACGGCAATACAATGACCGCCAACACCAGGACCAGGATTCAAAATATTTACACGAGGGTGACGATTCGCTAATTTAATCAATTCCCACACGTTAATGTGCAACTGGTCACAAATCGTTGAAAGCTCATTGGCAAAGGCAATGTTGACGTCTCGGAATGAGTTTTCTGTTAACTTCGCCATTTCAGCGGTACGAGCATTAGTAATAATGCACTCGCCACGAACAAAAGTTTGATAAAGCGCAACGGCTTTAGCACTGCAAGCTGGAGAAATACCGCCAATAACACGGTCGTTCGATACTAACTCCTGTAAAACATATCCCGGTAATACGCGTTCTGGACAATGAGCAACATTAATATCGGCCTGCTCACCAACATCTTGTGGGAAGGTTAAATCTGGACGCGCTTCTTTTAACCAGCCCGCTAGCTTTTCTGTTGCACCAACGGGAGACGTCGATTCTAAAATAACCAAATTGCCTTTTTCTAATACTGGGGCAATGGCTTTAGCCGCCGACTCTATGTAACTCAAATCTGGGCTATGAGAATCATCTTCGCCATGTTTAAACGGAGTAGGCACCGCAATCATAAAGGCTTCAGCAGGTTCAACTTGTGTGGTAGCGCGAAGGTTGCCAGTGGAAACAACGCTTTTTACAACAATATCTAAATCAGGCTCAACAATGTGGATGTTACCGGCGTTAATGGTGTCTACCGCCTTTTGGTTAATTTCAACACCCACCACTTTAATACCGCGTGAAGCAATCACCGCAGCCGTTGGTAAACCTATGTAACCTAGTCCAATAACGGAAACTTTTTTAAATTCCATTTTTATAATTCCTCTAAAAGCGTGTTTACAATGCGCTGACAAGCTTCACCATCACCATAAGGGTTATGGGCGCGAGCCATATCTTCATATACGGCGGCATCGTTTAATAATTCGAATGTATTTTCTGTGATCTTTTGAACGTCGGTACCTACTAACCTAACGGTTCCTGCTTCTACCGCTTCAGGGCGTTCAGTGGTATCGCGCATCACTAAAACAGGCTTACCTAACGATGGCGCTTCTTCTTGCACGCCGCCAGAGTCCGTAATAATTAAATAACTCTGATTCATAAGGTAAACAAACGGTAAGTAGTCTTGTGGCTCAATAAGAATAATGTTTTTGTGTTTTGACAGCAGGCGATTCACTGGCTCTCTAACATTTGGATTCAAATGCATTGGGTAAACAATTTGTACGTCTTCACGTTGTTCGGCAATTTCAGCGAGCGCAGCACAAATTCGCTCAAATCCACCACCAAAACTTTCACGGCGATGACCAGTCACTAAAATCAGCTTTTTCGACGCATCTAAAAAGTCGAACTTCTTCGCAAACAGTGTTTGTAATTGACTGTCTGTTTCAAGTTTGTTTTTAACCCAAAGTAATGCATCAATAACGGTATTGCCGGTCACGGTAATGCTTGATGGCAATACGTTTTCTTTAAGTAAGTTAGACTCAGATAATGACGTAGGAGCAAAATGGAAATTGGTGAGCGAGCCTGTTAGCTTGCGGTTTGCTTCTTCTGGCCAAGGCGAATAAATATTGCCTGTGCGTAATCCAGCTTCAACATGCCCCACTTTTATTTGTTGGTAAAACGAGGCTAAGGATGCTGAAAATGTAGTGGTAGTATCACCATGAACTAAAACAACGTCGGGTTTGAACTCCGCCAAAACAGGCTTTAAACCACTTAAAATATTGGTGGTCACGTCGTACAGGTCTTGGCCTGGCTTCATAATATTAAGGTCGTAGTCAGGCTTAATTTCAAATAACTCTAAAACCTGATCTAACATCTCGCGGTGTTGGGCCGTTACGCAAACTTTAGCGTCTAAACCTTCTGCCGCTGCTAATTTGTGTACCAAGGGCGCCATTTTTATTGCTTCAGGGCGTGTACCAAATACCGTTAGAACCTTTTTCATTTACGTTGCCTATTTAAATTTCCATAGCAAGTTATTAGCAATTCTAAACAAAAAGTTAGCTCGCTAATCACCTAAAATAATGAGTGTTATTCTGCCACTAGCGCCGCAATAAATATAGTCATTATATGTTGGTATTGCACATTAGGTTATTCACAAAGAAAACAACTCCGTGTACTCTTGTTAATCGCGCTGATAAGTAAGGATACAAAAGGAATGTTACATTTTGGTTTAAGCCTATTGGCCTTCATAAATAGAATAAAGCATAAAGAACACCCTCTGGCAGTATTGTATTTTCATCGCGTTGTTAACGAGCCTTCATTATTTTGCCCCGACGACATCACCTCTGCTAATTTTGAAGTGTTGCTAACCAAGCTCAATAAGTACTTTAAGATATTTTCTTTAAGCCAAGCGCTGACATTGATTGAACAAGGTAAGTTGCCTCCAAAGGCATTAGTGCTAAGCTTTGACGATGGTTATGCCGATAACTTTGACAATGCACTGCCAGTTTTTGAGAAGCTCGGAATAAAGGCCAGCTTTTTTATCGCCACTAAAGGCACTGAACAAGGTTACTTGTGGAATGATGAATTGGCAGAATCGTTAAAAAACACCATGGCAACGCAGTTTGGACTATTCGACCAGTCATTTGTACTTAATACCGAACAAGAAAAAGCAAACGCTTATTTATACCTAGTAAATAAAATTAAGTTTTTAGCGAATCAAGAACGAGACGAGGTGCTTAACGCTATTTACAAAAAAATAGGTTGTTTTGAGCCAGCTAGATGCATGATGACGGCACAACAGTTAAATAAAATAGCAAAACTTGGCCACGATGTTGGAGCCCACACTCACTCTCATAGTATTCTTGCTATGCAGAAATTAAAGGTGGCAAAACAAGAAGTGATTGGGTCGGTTGAGTATTTAACTGACATTTTGGGTGAAGCGCCGTCGTTATTTGCGTACCCAAACGGCTGGTTTGGTCGAGACTTTAAAGTAGAACATCAACACGTGCTAAATGAACTTGGCATCCAATATGGTGTAGCAACTAATGATGGTGGTATTACATCTAAAACCTGTTTAACGGCGTTGCCTAGGTTTATGCCACATCGAAAAGAATTTAATCAGTTTTGTTTATCAATACTAAAAATAGCCGGAGAGTAACTAGCCGTGAGCGCCACTAAAACCGTTCTGATGATCGCCTTTGAGTTTCCACCAAGTAATGGCGCGTCGGTCCCACGCATCGAAAGTTTTTATCGATATTTAAAACAGTGGGGCTGGGAAGTTATTGTATTAACCGCAAACCCAAGTGCGTATTCAAAAGTAGACTCAACCTATCAAGACGGGCCGGACGATAAAATTTACCGCACTCGAGCGCTCGATGTTCAGCGTGACTTGTCGTACAAAGGTAAATACTTTTCTATTATGGAAACTCCAGACCGCTGGGGCCTAACATGGATTCCTTCGTCGGTTAGCGTGGGCGCAAAGTTAATAAAAAAATATAAGCCCGACGTTATTTGGTCTTCTGCACCAACGCCAAGCACACATTACATTGCCAACAAATTAGCCAAACAGACAGGCTTACCTTGGGTTGCCGATTATAGAGACCCTTGTCATTACATGAATGGCAGCGCAGGGCGATGGTTAGACTACATACACAAAAAAATAGACCGCCAAGTAATGCGAAATTCCGCCCACCTTACTTACGCAACAGCTGCCGTGCGCGATTTATATCAAGCTAAGTATGGTGCTTTAGTTGAAAGTAAAAATACCGTCATTGAAAACGGGTTTGACGAAGCAAACTTTGAACGGCTGGCCGCGTTAAGTTCGTTAGAACGTGCCAATACGCCATTTGATTCAAAAAAATTCTCAATGTATTACAGTGGTGTTTTATATGCGCATGGTCGCGATCCAGTGCCAATATTTGAAGCCATAGCCATGTTAAACAATGATGGTTTAGTGAATGCCGATAACTTTGAATTAATATTTCAAGGGGCAGGCAGTAGTGAAGAATTTAGTGATACATTAATTGCATTGGGCATAGCTGATTTAGTTCAGTTTGTTGAGCCTGTACCCTTTATTAATGCATTAAATAATATGACACGAGCCGATGCGTTAGTGCTTATCCAAGACGCTCGATTTAACAAACAAATCCCGGGCAAAGTATACGAATACCTGCGAACCCAGCGTGCAATGTTAGTAAAAGCTGACTCGCAAGGCGCAACCTACAAGTTAGCGTCATCATTTGATGGCGTTGAAACTGGCATGGCAGCGGAAGAATTGGCAGTAGGAATTACAAAGCTAATTGGCAGTAAGAATGAGCAGGGTCAGGTTACTGTATATCAAAGAGATTTAACTGCCTATAACCGTGAACAAAAGGCAAGGCAGTTAGAGCAGATATTAACGTCTATTAAATAAACCCAATCGAAAGAATTCTGATCATGGAAAGTGTAAAAGCGTTACTTTTAAAAGTACTATTTAAGTTTGTTAAATTCAGCAGTGGTATTTTTATTATACTTTTGATGGGTGCTTTTTTGTTATTGCAATCCTCTTCCTTGATTGAAGACAAGGCCCAACTTAGTTCCGAAGAACTTAATCAGGCAAAGAACGCTTTTAAAACTTTATCTGAACAGCTTAGTTCGAATTCCCCTTCATTTAACGTTAGCTTAACATCGATAGAGTTAAACTCCACCGCAAAAATGATTAATCACCTTTGGCCTCATACCGTTGCTCATATTGCGACATCAGAGTACGGAATGCTCATTTCAACTTCATCTAGAGTGAATTTAGTTGGGGAGTTTTATTTAAATACTAGGTGTATTGTTACACATTCATTATCCGGATCGGTTGAATTTGATCAGTGTTATGTTGGCTCCGTTCCTATCAACAGTTGGTTGGTAAAGCTAATTATGTATCAGTCATTAAAAATGATAGTGGGAAGTGAATTTGTTAGAACATTCGATATTGCGTTAAGGAATATCGTTTATAGTGAGGCTGGAATTTCAACACATGGTGAAAAATCACGCTATTTAATAGAAAACGTAAACGCTTCGCTATATAAGTTTAAAGAAGTTGCCAAGTCATATTCACAAACATCAGATATAGATAAAACACTGATCCAACTATATATCAATGAATTGAGCGTGATTAATTCTAGTCAATTTCATGATTACTTAATGGCACTATTTAAATTAGCAGCTGAACGCTCAATTGATAACGATCCAGTAAAGGAAAATAGTGCCGCTATTTGGGCTTTAGGCGCAAAGTTTGGCAGTCATCACTTCTCTAGTATCTGGGAGATTGAAATACCAAGAAATGCAGATAAACCTTTTCCCCAACTGAGAGGTAGAGAAGATCTTACAAAACATTTCGTTTATTCGGCAGTTCTTCAGCTCATCGGCGACTCTAGTTTAAGCTTCTCGATAGGTGAGACTAAAGAGTTACTTGACTCTTTGTCGGGTGGAACTGGATATAGTTTTCCGGATTTAGCAGCCGATATCGCGGGACTGCAATTTGCAGAATTTGTAACTTCAAATAAACGTAACGCTCTGTCGGTTCAGGGGTTGTTGAGTAATGTAGATAGTGAAGATGTCTTTTTTCCGTTTGTACATGACTTTCCTGAAGGGTTGAATGAAGCTACTTTTCAAAGACTTCTTAGCTCAAAAGATTCTGGCCAGTATTTAGAAATTAGAAACGAAATATCCGCTAGGATAGACAACCTCAAACTTTATAATTTAGGTTTAGGAAAAGAGATACACAGTCTCGAAGAAACGTGGTCTGAACCTAATCAATATGGATTAGATTTCTATCATAAAGTCGATACTCACATTCATACCAAGTATTCAGATGGTGGTTATACCATTATGCAAATAGCCGATAAAGCCACTCAATTTGGCTGTGAAGCTATTGCAATTACCGACCATTCCGACTTGAATTTAAAAAGGGTTTTATCAAACGAATTTTTTGAAGATCTACAATATGCTCAACTAAGTCATCCGTATTTAACTATTATTCCTGGGATCGAATGGAATATCCCACCACTTAATGGCAGAGAACATATGACAGTTTTACTGCCGGAGTCGAGCTATTTGCAAGACAACCTCATTAACTTCAGGAAGCAATTTGATCACTTTAATCGCTATGAAACTCAGCTACTGTCGCCAATAGCAGGGTTAAATTGGTTAAACGAATTATCAAATCGTGAAAAGGGAGCGAAACCAGTACTAATGTACAACCACCCCAATAGAAAAGACTTTCAAACTACAGAAAATGCGCATGACTTTGCATACTGGCGAAAACACTCCAATTTAGTTGTGGGTTTTTCAGGAGCGCCAGGTCACCAAAAAATGAAAAATGATAAAAATGGATCCTATGAAAATAGTGTTAAAACTATCAATGGTTGGGATCCTAGTGTGGCGAGGACTGGAGGTGAATGGGATAAATTATTGCAAAAAGGTTATAAGATTTGGGCCGCTAGGGCCGCTTCAGATTTTCATAATACTGACATGGATTATTGGCCTTGTGAATTTTCCTCAACCCATGTTAAGTCTCGCTCAAATAGCCACAATGATATTCTAACCGGTTTAAGAAGAGGAAACGTTTGGGCTCAACATGGGGGCTTTGTAAAAGAACTGAGCTTTACAGCTACAGTACAAAACCAAGTTGCACAAATAGGTGAAGAGGTTACAGCTGAACGTGGTGAAGAAGTTTTAGTTGAGCTCAATGTCAATTTGGCGGATGTTGATTGGCAAGCAGAAGGTACTCAACTTGATCAGGTTGAATTAGTAATAATTAATGAAGATGACATCAAATCAAAAACCTTTGATTTGAATGGAGACATAAAAAAGAAAATAAAGTTACAACATCGTATGACATTGGCATCGAATAAATTAATATTTAGGTGGCGTGGTACAAATAAGCAAATAGGTCAGGCTGATTACCTTTTTTATACAAATCCAATCAAAATAAAAAAGCGGTTATAAACCGCTTCTTATATACCTTAACAAGATAAACAGCCCTATGGGTCGATGCTTTTATCTGAAGATTCAAAATTATCCGTATCTTGAACTAAGTATAAAGGCCTTTGTTTTACCTCGATAAATATTCTCGATAAGTATTCCCCTATAATGCCTAGGCACATAAGAATAAGACCGCCGATAAAGAGAGTTACCACCATCAATGATGCATAACCTGGGGTGTCTATTCCAAATATAAGCGTTTTGATAATTAAATAGATACCATAAATAAACGTGAGCATAGAAATAGCGCCACCAACATAAGACCAAATTTTAAGTGGTAGAGAGGTAAACGAAATAATACCTTCTAAGGCTAGTTTGTATAACTGAACGTAATTCCACTTAGTTGTGCCAGCAACACGCTCAGGTCTTGTATACTCAATAGTAACTTGCTTAAAGCCTAATGAAGCAAACAGTCCTTTCATGAACCTAGTTCTTTCTCTATAAGTTTTAAGTGCATCAACGACCTTTCTATCTAATAGTCTAAAATCACCGACGTTGTTGGGAATTGAAATATCTGAAATCTTATCAATTAAACGATAAAAAAGGCTAGAGGTCACTCTTTTAACCGCAGAGTCCGATTTACGATCTACTCGCTTTGCCAATACCATGTCGGCGCCACGTTGCCATTCAGTGATCATTTTTCCTATTAGTTCAGGAGGATCTTGAAGGTCACAATCAATAGGAATAGCGGCGTCGCCTGTGCAGTAATCCAAACCAGCGGTTAACGCTGTTTCTTTACCGTAATTTCTAGAAAGGTTGACTACTTTAATTCTGACATCAGACTTAGCTGCGAGCTTTAATTTGTCGATGGTGGAGTCTGAGCTACCGTCATTTATACAAACAATTTCGTATTCTGCATCGAGTGTTGAAAACTCTTTTCGTATCGCATCAAAAAAGATATCCACCACTTCTTCTTCGTTAAACATGGGTGCGACGAGTGAAATAGTTGGGTGCTTTAGAGTTTTCAAATTACAGATCCATATGTCATTATTAATTGTTATAAACAGTCATGTTAATTATTAACTATTTTTTATCTAACTTACCAGTGTAGACTACTACATACATAAAAAATTAATAAGAATTAATACGAAAGCTAAGTATGAAGTACGTTATTTTAAAAAGAATATCTAAGTTTTTTAGCGTAGGACTACTTGCTACGCTTATACATATTGGTGTTTACAGCGCGATTCTGTCTTTCGCTTTGGCCTCAGCCCAAACAGCAAACTTTTTGGGTTTTGTAATAGCATTTGTTTTTTCGTTTGTTGGGCAAACGTTTATTACGTTTGAATTAAAGAAAGGTGAATTTACGCCAACCGTTTTTATTAAGTTTTGTAGTATTGCTTTATTAGGATACTTACTTAATGCCTTTTGGGTATTTTGCATAAATGACTTACTGTCATTAAACCCTCAATGGGCTGTTGTGGCGATAGCGGGTTTAACCCCGGCTGTAACTTTTTTATTTTTATCAAAATGGGTTTACAAGGAAGCAAACATAAATGACTAACTTCAAGTCTGAATTTATCGAAGAAATTAAACACTTTAGGATTGATAACTCACATATCAATAGCTTGCTATTGGTACTAGCCATATTTTTATTATGGGGACTGCCTGTAATTACGGGTAATATCTATCATCAAGACGATATATATAGGGCTATTACTGGCAATTACGATTGGTATGGATTAGGTCGTCCTGCTGCGCAAGAAGCCTCTAGGGTCCTTTCTGGTAGTGGCTTTGTATTGCTTGATGTTGCGCCGTTAACTCAAATTGTTTCACTGATACTTTTGGCGTACGCCTCTCTACAATTATCAAAGTTTATACATAGAGAGTATCAACACAAAATGTTGTTGGCCGCGACACTACTGTTTTTAAATCCTTATTTTTTATATAACTTATACTATCGCTTTGATGCCATCGGGATGGCACTTGCGGTATTTTTAGTTACTACTGCTTGTACTATAT
>PJEL010000621.1_pt1 | contig 41311 bp, 36 predicted proteins | sample 1853271 | NCBI WGS metagenome assembly PJEL01 (sample SAMN08108733, study PRJNA415343) | Invertebrate metagenome, whole genome shotgun sequencing project. | host: Globobulimina | place: Sweden: Gullmar Fjord | collected 2015-08
ACTATCAGATTGATATCTTTTATGAGACATTTGGTAGTTGTTCGACTTTTGGGCCGTTTGTGTTGGTTGCAGGTTGATGCTAAAGTTTCTCGTATCCATAGATTTCTGCATATTAGGCACTGGCGATGATTCATACATGTCTTTAAGATTTTGGGACTTAAAGAAATTGGAACGACTACCACTTTTATTAGAATTTTTATTCTCACTCTTATTTTATACTCTGCTATTGGTCATCTATTGCTATTTGGCACTGTTATTCATTTAGTAGGCTGAGTTGTTCTTGAGAGGCGTGGCGACACTACCATTACCTGATTGCTTGATAGGAGTATGGACTCCGTTCGTATTCTTCTAGGTGCTGTGCGATTTGAACTGAGAACTACGATTAAAACCGTTTCTACTAACAGTTCAGTATCCGGTCTAGGGATCAAAGTACTATTATTAACTTCTAGTGTTAACGTCCAAAAGTCTCGCTTTCCAATTAAATGTGCAATCGGGTGTCCGAGTAGCCTTTGTTCAACAAGTGATGTGAAATATTCTAATTGCTCGGTTGTTAAAACAGCATCTGGCCAAGTAAATAAATAAGCTTTTGGCTTTTCAATTACATGCAGTAACAGTATTTCTGCATCTAGTTTAGCCGTATCAGACATTTTTTTAAAAGCCAAAGCGGCGTCATCGATAGCCGCTTTAATGCTTGGTTCAGAAATGCTTAACTCAGATTTCACTGACAATTTGTCTCAATTACTCTTCTGACATTGAAGCTAATAAATCAGCTTGGTATTCAGTCATTAGAGGTTGAAGAACACAATCTAAATCGCCTTCAATAATTTCATTCAGTTTGTAAAGTGTTAAGTTAATTCGGTGCTCTGACAATCGTCCTTGAGGGAAGTTGTATGTACGAACGCGCTCTGAACGATCTCCACTTGCAACAAGATTACGTCGCATACTAGTCTCTTCTGCATTACGCTTTTCATCTTCTGCTGCCTGAATACGAGCACTCAATACCGACATCGCTTTTGCTTTATTTTTGTGCTGCGAACGTTCATCTTGGCACTCAACAACGATACCAGTAGGTAAATGCGTAATACGAACCGCTGAGTCGGTTTTGTTCACGTGCTGACCACCGGCTCCTGATGCTCGGTAGGTATCAATTTTTAAATCGGCTGTATTTATTTCAATTGCTTCTGCTTCTGGGATCTCTGGCATTACTACAACAGTACATGCTGAAGTATGCACACGCCCTTGAGATTCAGTCTCTGGAACACGTTGAACGCGATGACCTCCAGACTCAAACTTCATAGTCCCGTATACATCATCACCAGTAAAGTGAGCTACGATTTCTTTAAAACCGCCATGCTCACCTTCGTTAACGCTCATAATTTCTACTTTCCAGCGTTTTGCATCCGCATAACGACTATACATACGGTATAAATCACCGGCAAAAATAGCGGCTTCATCACCACCTGCTCCGGCTCTAATTTCAACAAAGCAGTTGTTTGAGTCATTAGGATCTTTAGGCAACATTAATACTTGTAGTTCATCTTCAAGACGCTCAATATCTTTTTTAGCGGCTTTCATTTCTTCTACTGCCATTTCACGCATTTCTGCGTCTTCTTCTTCCATCATCAATTTAGCTTCTTCTAAATTACTTGATGCAGTTTGAAACTCTGTGAATGCTTTTGTAACGTCTTCTAAGTCTGAATACTCTTTTGATAACGCTCTAAAACGGTCTTGGTCAGATATAACCCCAGGATCGCTTAACAGTGCTTGAACTTCTTCGTAACGTTCTACTAAGCCTTCAAGCTTGGTAATTATTGATTGTTTCATTGGATCCCCAATACGGTTTTCATAGTCGCCAACTGTTCGGTGTTCTTGCTTTCAGCTGCTTCTTTTAAGGCAGACGTTGGTGCATGAATCAGTCGGTTTGTTAATTTGTTTGCCATCTCAGTTAATACAGTTTCTGCATCATTGCCGGCTTGAATTTGATTTAGTGCTCTAACCAAAAGCTCATCTTTAATTGCTAGGCTCTGGGTACGGTATTCTTTTATTAAATCAACGGAATCTAACGAGCTTAACCAGTCGGAAAACATGCTCGCTTTTCCATCGATAATTTGATCTGCTTCAACAGCGGCTTCAGTTCGTGCCTGCATGTTGCTCGCTACTATCTCTTGTAAATCATCGACAGTATATAAATAAGCATCGTCTAATTCTGCCACTTCAGGCTCAATGTCACGAGGCACCGCTAAATCAACCAAAAACATAGGTTTGTGCTTGCGGTTTTTAAATACTTTTTCAATTAAACCTTTGCCTATAATCGGCAATGTACTGGCCGTTGAGCTAATCACAACATCGGCAGTCAATATCTCTTCTGCTATCTGGCTAAGCGCACATACTTTTGCGCCAAATTGCTCTGCGATTCCCTCAGCTCTACTTAATGTTCTATTTGCTACAACAATATCTTTAGCGCCTTGCTCATAAATATGTTTTGCAACCAACTCTATTGTTTCACCAGCACCAACTAATAATACTTTTTTACCTTTAAAATCACCAAAAACCTGTTTTGCTAATGTAACCGCAGCATACGCTACTGAAACAGCATTGGTGGCAATGTCGGTTTCCGTTCTAACTTGTTTAGCTACTGAAAAAGACTGTTGGAACATACGTTCAAAATAGGTTTGGACAGTACCGACTCCACGAGCTTGTTGATAAGCCTGCTTAACCTGCCCTAGTATTTGAGGTTCACCTATAACCATGGAATCTAAGCCACTTGCAACTCTCATTAAATGACGTGTCGCTTCAATATTTTGGTGAATATAAACGTGCTGCTCTAATTCTTCTGATGGAACTTGATGAAATTTAGCTAACCAATTTACAACTTGCTGGGCTTTTGCCTGTTCACCAAAGCAATAAATTTCTGTACGATTACACGTTGATAGTATTACAGCCTCATCACAACCAGCATCATTTTGGATTGTTTTCAGCGCCTCAGGCAAACGCTCAGGCGTAAAAGCCAAGCGCTCTCTAAGAGCAACAGATGCAGATTTGTGATTTATTCCTAATGCTATAACGGACATACAGTGCTTAAAAGACCTAGATTTAAAGAACAGGCAATTCTACGAAAATCGCGGACTTTTTAAAAGCCTGTAACCATCTTTATTATGAGATATCGTAGTAAAAGCCCAATTTATTGCTATTTGAGACAAATATGAATCAATTCAAAAGTACCATTTTAACGATCACCCTACTGTTTTTGATCACTGCATGTACCTCATTACCTAAAAAGTCTGAAATAGTAAATGTATCTCATGTCTCCGAGTTATCATCATTTACGGCTCGGGTTAAAATGCTTTTTGTATCTGGTAAAGAGAAAGAAAGCGCGTATTTTTATTGGCAGCAAAACAAAAACGAGTTCCATTTCGTTCTTTCTACTGTATTGGGCATAGATGTAATGACTCTAAAATATGAGCATGGCATGGCTACACTTAAAGTAGATGGCGAACAACATACAAGCCCTGATCCTCAAACTCTGGTGGCTCGTTTTACCAATAAACAAATCCCCTTTGACAAACTTCACCTTTGGCTTTTAGGGCACGCGAACAAACAAGATATTTCCAGTCCTACTTACAACAACAAAAACGAAATCCAGTCATTTGACTATATGCCAGAAGGCTTTAATCAAACGTCATGGAATGTAAAATATGGTCCTAGAAAACCACTACAACAATTAAACTTACCTAGCGCGTTGACCATAAAATCAAGCGATTCAAGAATTAAGTTAGCCATTTCACATTGGCAGTTACAAGGTTAAACATGCGTCAATCTAAATTAAAGTTACTTTCACCCGCTAAATTAAATTTGTTTTTAAATATAAACCGTCGTTTAGACAATGGTTACCATGAACTCCAAAGCCTTTTTCACTTTATAGATTTTGGTGATGATATGACGTTTGAAGCCTATAGTGACGAATCACACCTTCGCACCAGTAAGGAAGCGTTAAAACAAACTAATTTAGAAGATTGGGAGTTGGCGAGTAAAACAGCTTTTAATTGCGACTTACCAGAGCTCGAAACAAACAGTAACTTGGTTTTTAAAGCAATGCAGGCTTTATCACGGTTTTTAAAAGCCAAGTTTGGCGAAGATAATTTTAATAAAAAGCTTCTAAGCTTAGACTTTATAAAAATATCTTTAACAAAACGCTGACCGATGGGCGGCGGTGTAGGTGGCGGTTCATCAAACGCAGCAACTACACTTTTAGCCTTGAATTCACTATGGGAATTGGGTCTTTCATTAGATGAACTAAGAGAGGTTGGATTGAAGGTTGGCGCTGATGTGCCTATTTTTATTTTTGGCCAAACCGCAATTGCTGACGGCGTAGGTGAAAAGCTAACTAGCTATCCTATAAAAGAAAAGTGGTATTTAGTATTAACACCTAACCAACATGTAAATACGGCAGAATTATTTTCATCACCTCATTTGCCTCGAAATTCGCCTAAATTACCGTTAGATGAAATTAAATACCAAGGTATTGTCCCTCAATTCAAAAATGATTTTGAAAAGTTAGTTTATAATCAGTATCCAACCGTTGCCAAAGCAATGGACTGGTTGTTAGAATATGGCCCGGCTAGGATGACTGGCACTGGAGCTTGTGTTTATGCTGAGTTTGCTACACAGGACGAAGCAAATGAGATATATCAACAGCTGCCTGTCGACCTGACTGGATTTGTTGCGAAAGGATGTAACATTTCCCCAACGCACCAAACGTTGTTTGGCTAATAAACATTAGAGGTTTGGCTATTTTGAGCTAACCTCACTATAAAACTAAAAGCATAATTGCTATAGGATATCTCTGTGCCTGATATAAAGCTCTTCGCTGGAAACGCTACCCCAGAACTTGCCGAAATCATCAGTAACCGTCTTGACATCGACCTAGGAAACGCCACTGTAGGCCGCTTCAGTGACGGTGAGATTAGTGTTCAAGTTAATGACAACGTTCGTGGATCGGATGTTTTCATCATTCAATCTACGTGTGCTCCTTGTAATGACAACCTAATGGAATTAATTGTGATGGTTGATGCTCTCAGACGTGCGTCTGCAGGCCGTATCACTGCTGTTATTCCTTATTTTGGTTATGCAAGACAAGACCGACGTGTTCGTTCAGCACGTGTTCCAATTACTGCAAAAGTTGTTGCAGATTTCCTGTCTAGTGTAGGTGTTGACCGAGTATTAACGGTTGATCTTCATGCTGAACAGATTCAAGGCTTTTTTGACGTTCCTGTTGATAACGTATTTGGTAGTCCGATCTTAGTGGACGACTTACGTAAAAAAGGATTCGACCTAGCCGATGATGTAGTTGTTGTGTCACCTGACATTGGTGGTGTAGTAAGAGCCCGAGCTATTGCTAAACTTCTTAATGACAAAGACCTAGCCATTATCGATAAGCGTCGTCCACAAGCAAACGTTGCTCAAGTGATGCATATAATTGGAGATGTTAAAGGCCGTGATTGTATTATGGTTGATGACATGATCGATACCGGTGGAACATTATGTAAAGCCGCTGAAGCGTTAAAGGCACAAGGCGCTAAGCGCGTATTTGCTTATGCGACTCACCCTGTTTTTTCTGGCAATGCCATAGAAAACCTTAAAAACACAGTTATTGATGAAGTTATTGTAACGGATTCAATCCCATTACCAGCCGACATCGCGGCATTACCAAACGTTAGGCAACTAACATTAGGTAATATGCTCGCTGAAGCAATACGTCGACTCAGTAATGAAGAATCAATATCGGCGATGTTTGATCACTAACACCGCCACATGGTTGCATTAAAAAAGCGGCCATGGCCGCTTTTTTTGTCACTGTGATCAACCCTAATATCAAATTTCGTTTATGGGCATTTCAGTTTAATATCAGCCGACTTTATTTCTTTAACATCTTTAAAGCCAAGTAATTGGGCCTTATCAAAGTCTGAAGAACTAATTTGATAAACATTGATCGTTCCCTCATTTTGGCCACATGCCTGGGGATACATTAGCCCATCATTTTTTCTTGCGGAACAATTAACAACGATGCCATTTTCTGTTAATTCCTTAACCATTACGTTTAACGCCATTCCTTGCGAAAAGCATTGTTTCTTGTTTGCATCTTTATAAACATTTACAAACGATACCGCTTGTTCTGAAACTAAATCGTTTGTTGTATTACTGGTTGCACTACAAGCAGCAAGACCAAAAACTAAGGCTATTAAAACGCTATTTTTCATTATTTATCCTATATTCATCTTTATTATTAAAAGAAGAAAACACATCTGTACTTTTATTCAAACTTAAAAAACGGTCATAAATAACATCTATTAATACGATGATACTGATGACTATTAAATAACCTGTAAATATAATCATAGTTGTTGGGTCATAATTTTTTGTAGCTAAAAATGCAATTAAAAACAAAAAATTTGAAATAACAGCTGAATACATCAAGCCGATAATACCATCTCTAATAGCATTCAAATTTATAATGCCGGCAGGTAAACATATTAGAGCAACAACAAACCATACCGCATCTGGTATACCTTGTGGATTCTCATTCAACAATTCGTAAATACCAATAATTATCAATGTAATCATTGGTAATAAAGCAATAAAGCGTAACAACCTTCTCATTTCGGTTACCTCTCCATTTGTCAAAGTGTGCTTTGATCTTTTTATTAGTGTTTACGCATATTAGTAATAAAATAAAACGTGAACAAGCCTAAAATTGAAACTATTCTTGTATTACCTCTAATATAAACAAGAGTAAGGCATAAATACTATTCCCTACTATCTATACATAAGTAACTTCTTTACATTCTTTTTATCCAATTAAAAATAGTTGAGTAAGCTCCTGCTTTCAATTAGAATACGCCGCCCCTCATATTTGCGGGGCAATGCGTTTTCTCTTGGTCGCGGGGGAAAACATAAACTTATTATTTTTGGAGAATTCCATGTCTGAAGCTATTTATACATTAGAAGCTACAGTTCGTACTGACAAAGGTACTGGTGCGAGCCGCCGCTTACGTCATGCTAACCAAGTTCCTGCAATCTTATACGGTGCTGATAAAGAAACTCAAAACCTTGCTCTTTCACACAACAAAGTGTGGCAAGCACAAGGCAACGAAGGTTTCTACTCTCACATTCTTACTCTAGTTATCGATGGTAAGAAACAAGAAGTTATCCTTAAAGACGTTCAACGTCACCCGTACAAGCCTGTAATCATGCACTTGGACTTCCAACGTGTTGATGCTAAACAAAAACTTCACACTAACGTTCCAGTTCACTTCATCGGTGAAGAAGCTGCAACTAAGACTGGTGCTGTTGTTGCTCATACAATGACTGAACTTGAAGTAACTTGTTTGCCTAAAGATCTTCCTGAGTTCATTGAAGTAGACGTAGCTGGCCTAGAAATTGGTCAAACTCTACACATCAGTGACCTAGTACTACCTAAAGGCGTAGCGTCTGTTGAATTAGCAAAAGGTGAATCTCACGATTTAGCTGTTGTTACTTTACACGCACCAAAGACTAAAGCAGAAGATTCAGAAGACGCTTCAGAAGAAGCAGATTCAGAATAATCTGTGTTGAATAGACGTACAAAATGAGTACTGATATTCAACTAATCGTGGGCCTGGCTAATCCGGGCCCCGAATACAAACATACCCGCCATAATGCCGGTGCTTGGTTCATTGAAGAACTTTGTCGAGCACAAAATATCTCTCTTAAAAACGACCCTAAATACTTTGGTTATACCGCAAAGATTTTTATTGACGGTAATGAAGTTCGTGTATTAATTCCAACCACCTTTATGAATTTAAGTGGTAAATCTGTAAGTGCACTAGCTAACTTCTTCAAAATTAAACCAGAGCAAATCCTAGTGGCGCATGACGAATTAGATATGCCACCAGGAAAAGTAAAGATCAAAAAAGGCGGTGGTCACGGCGGACATAATGGTCTAAAAGACATTATCGCCAAAATGGCTAATAACAAAGAATTCTATCGACTCCGTATTGGAATCGGTCACCCTGGCAGTCGTGAAAAAGTCACGGGCTGGGTATTAGGTAAAGCCCCACAAGTTGACCAAGAAAAAATTGATGCTGCCGTTGATGAAGCAACACGTTGCATGGATATTTGGTTTAAACAAGACTTAAAAAAGGCACAGAGCCGATTACATTCATTTAGCGCAGAGTAGTCTAAGCAAAGTACATTATTAAGACTTAGTATTACTTCGTTATCTGATTTATTAAATTATAAAATTTGAACTTAAGGAACCATCATGGGTTTTAAATGTGGCATAGTAGGTTTACCAAATGTTGGTAAATCAACACTATTTAATGCGTTAACAAAAGCAGGTATTGAAGCTGCTAACTTCCCTTTTTGTACTATTGAACCAAATACTGGTGTAGTACCTGTTCCTGACTTACGTTTAGACAAACTAGCCGAAATAGTTAAACCTGAGCGTGTCATCCCTACAACAATGGAATTTGTTGATATTGCCGGGCTGGTAAAAGGCGCGTCAAAAGGCGAAGGTTTAGGTAACCAGTTTTTAGCGAACATTCGTGAAACTGATGCTATTGGCCATGTAGTTCGTTGTTTTGACGATCCAAACATTGTTCACGTTGCTGGCGAGATCAACCCACAAGAAGATATTGATGTTATCAATACCGAACTTGCCTTAGCTGATATGGATTCTATTGATAAAGCAATTTTTAGAAATGCCAAAAAGGCCAAAGGCGGTGATGCCGATGCAAAATTTGAAACTAAGGTTCTAGAAAAATTAAAACCTATTGTTGATGAAGGCGGCATGGCTCGTTCTGTTGATTTAACAAAAGAAGAACTAGCAGCAATTAGCTACTTAAACTTGTTGACCATGAAACCAACAATGTATGTAGCTAACGTTGCAGAAGACGGTTTTGAGAACAACCCTTTCCTAGATAAGGTTCGTGAAATTGCTTCTACTGAAAACGCAGTTGTTGTTGCCGTTTGTGCATCAATTGAATCTGAACTATCTGAGCTTGAACCTGAAGATTTATCAGAGTTCATGGAAGATTTAGGTTGGGAAGAGCCTGGTCTTAACCGAGTTATTCGTGCTGGTTACGAATTGCTAACGTTACAAACGTATTTCACTGCTGGTGTTAAAGAAGTTAGAGCTTGGACTTTCCCTGAAGGTAGCACTGCGCCGCAGGCAGCGGGTAAAATTCATACTGACTTTGAAAAAGGCTTTATTCGTGCGGAAATCGTTGGTTACAATGATTTTGTTGATAATAACGGTGAGTCTGGCGCTAAAGATGCAGGTAAATGGCGTCTTGAAGGTAAAGATTATATTGTTAAAGATGGTGATGTAATCCACTTCCGCTTTAACGTTTAATTTATAACCATACAATTAAATTATTTTTAAAGAACCTTCCACTCGGAAGGTTTTTTTATGTCTTAAAACTAGTCTTTTAGCGTGAATGATTTTGGATTTATATACTTTAATTCTGAGCTTTATTAAAAATAGTAAATATTCGTTTGTTACAGAAACATAATTTTTTACCCAAAACGGCCTTAATTAATACAAAAAACCACCGAGTTGCACAAATTAAAACCAAACGATACGTTAAGTGACATTTTCTTTAAAAAAGCAGTTGACGAGAAAGGGTCGCATCAGCATAATACGCCACATCGCTTGAGGCGGTAATCGAAACAAAGGAATGGCTACGTAGCTCAGCTGGTTAGAGCACATCACTCATAATGATGGGGTCCCCTGTTCAAATCAGGGCGTAGCCACCATTCGATTACACTACCAACCTCATAGCATCAAGATTTGCGGGAGTGGCGGAATTGGTAGACGCGCTGGATTTAGGTTCCAGTATCTTAGGGTGTGAGAGTTCAAGTCTCTCCTTCCGCACCACTTAAAGTCATGGTCTTAAATCTTAAAGTTCATGCAAAGTTTAGTTGGGATATCGCCAAGCGGTAAGGCAGCGGGTTTTGATCTCGCCATTCCCAGGTTCAAATCCTGGTATCCCAGCCACTTATTGTTGGAGTATCGCCAAGCGGTAAGGCAGCGGGTTTTGATCTCGCCATTCCCAGGTTCAAATCCTGGTACTCCAGCCACTTTTAAAGCCTCGCACTTGCGAGGCTTTTTTCTTTCTAAAAACTTAATCAAATTTAATTTTACCCTTACCTCATTTTTGTCATAGACTTATGTTTATGTAAAACAATGAACGGCAATAGTTTTGAGTAAACCATTAATAATCTTTACACTTTTTGGTCTATTTAGCAGCCCTCTGCTCAGCGACGAATATCACTATAAAAATATACTTGTTGGAACTAAAGCAATTGGTTTAGGTGGCGCATTCGCTAGTATCGCAGATGATATGTCCGCCGTATTTTACAACCCAGCTGGTCTTGCCAAATCAAAACTAAATAATTCTGCATCTTTGAGCACCTTCTCTTGGGAACGTTCACAATTAAATGATGTTTTTTCAAATCAAGGTGACTTTTCACGTTCCTCTTTTTCCATCGTGCCAAGCTTTTTAGGTACAGGTAAAAATTCAGAAAAATGGCATTGGAGCGTAGTTTTTGCTGTTTCAGACTTATCTACCGAGCGAAACTTTTCTAAGGTAGAACTTCCTTTTGTTGGGCCAGATGGAAATATTGCTGGTACACAAACTGAATACGGCAATATAGACCTCGACAACGCTTCATATGACTTAGGATTTGGCACCGCCATTAACATCGCCCCTAACTGGTCTGTTGGCGCGTCGTTAATAGCAAAATATAAGCAGTTTGAGACGGTACAAGGCTCTGGCATTGATGCTGCAGTTGATACACCTTTTGGTATATTAAAAAGTGGCTTTACAGCTACCAGACGGCTCAGTGATGAGAATATTATATTAACCCCTCAGTTAGGACTACTATACAGAGGTGAGGACTTTAGCTGGGGTTTAAAGCTTGCAAAAGATGTTGCGATTAATCGGAGCTTTACAGGCAGCCATCAAATTGTAGTTGCGTCACCAACACCTCTGCCACCTACAGCAAAAGCGTCAAGTGTTGGAGAGGTCACAGGTTCAGAAAAACAGGAGTACGGCACCAACTTATCAACGGGCATTTCCACAAAGTTTTCCAACTTATTAGTAAGCTTTGACCTCGATTATTATTCAGCTGTAGACGTTAAAGAGTTTACTGTCGCCCCTACACAACCTCCTATTAACCGAGACTTAGCTTCAGTTACAAATTATTCATTGGGCTTCAGTTATCCATTATCAGATACCAATACAATTCGCTTAGGTGTATTCACCGATAACTCAAACGGAATTATAGATCCGGAACAGCCATTCCAACGTTCAGAGGTGGTAGACATGGTAGGTTATAGCGTGGCGGTTAATACCGAGTTATTTGGCTTTCCGCTTTCCATTGGAGGATATTATAAACATGGTACTGGACAAGTTAGGTTGTCAGATATAAGGGTTGTAGAGCGTATTGTTGGTCTTCCACTTTATCCCGATAGCAATATTAATGACGTAAGTGACATGAAGCGTGAGTCTTTTGTTTTGTACCTCAGCGCCAACTTTTAATTTTGCCTTTAACCTTATACTTTATGAACTTCAGCTGCTTAATGAATTGTTTAATAAGCCTTGTTATTTGTCAGGGTTAAATGACAGCTATGTAAAAATTTGTATTAAAAACCAAGCGCTTTTTTCATCACTTTTAATTTTGCACTAGGCAACGCATTAGCGGCTGATAACAACAAGTGACGAAAAGATTTAAGCAAGCCTTTGTCATTTGAAAATAGATGATAAAAGCCGTCCATCGCCGTCGACATAACTAAGCTGTCTGCTTTTCTATTTCGTTGATATACCGACAAGCGTTGATTCAGTTTATTGATATCATTTAAATCCGTGTCACCTAATAACTCAATTAACTCTGCTGAGTCTTTAAAGCCAAGATTTACACCTTGTCCTGCTAACGGGTTAATCGTATGCGCAGCATCGCCAACCAATACAACTCTATCCTTAACGTAGCTATTTGCTTGCCGACGGGTTAACGGGAAAGAAGCGGTTTTAACTATTTCAAAATCGCCAGGCAATTTAGGGAACGTGGTTAACACTTGTTCCTTTAGGTTATCAATACTAAGACTTTTAAGGTTCCCCACTTTTTCTTTGCTGTCATACCAAATTAAACAAGCATAATTGTTGTTTAACGGTAAAAACGCTTTTGGCCCACTAGGCTGAAACTCTTGCCAGGTAATGTCCTGTTGCCCAAATTGAGTTTTAATAGTGATGCTAAAACACTGCTGTTGATAACCCCAGCCAGACGTTCCAATCTTACTCAATTGTCTAACTTTACTATTTGCGCCATCAGCTCCAATTAATAAGTGTGACTCAACGTTTGTTTCGGTTTCTCCATCTGTCAGTGTCACTAATAGATTTGAATCAGTTTTCTCTGAATAGGCAGTAATTCCTGCATTAAATACTACATCCACTTTCAAAGCAGACTGTTCTAATGCTTTATAAGCGGCTATTTGAATTGCTTCGTTTCTAATTAACGAGCCTAAATGCGTTTCATTTATGTCATCCGCCGAGAACTCAACCACTGGAGTTCCCTTTTCCCAAGTTGCTAAACGTTTAAATGCACACGATGAAGCCTCATCAATTTCTTGCCAACTATTGATTTCATGCAGCCAAGTTTCACTATACCTGTTAACAGCAGACACTCTTAATGGAGGCTCATCTAACCAACTTACTTGAGGCGCTACTTTTTCTATAAGCAAAACTGATTTGCCTTGTTGACCTAAGCCTAAGGCAAGGGACGCACCCACCATACCTCCACCTATAATTACGGCGTCATATTGTTTATTAGCAATGCTGGATAGAGGCAATTCAGAAAAAGTCATGGGCAATCTCATTTGTTTTTATGCCTTTTATTATGCCAGAAACCTCAACAACACCAAGGGCTTTGAGCACTTTTTACAACTTCAATTAAATATTAGCCACAATACTGTATTGAATTCACTTTCAGTTATATCATTTTCACTGTAAAATACGCGGCCTTTTTATGAACAACTTTTCCATACGATTTACGAGAGAAGAATGACAAAAAAACTACATATTAAAACCTGGGGCTGCCAAATGAACGAGTACGACTCGCAAAAAATGGCAGATCTTTTGGATGACAGTCATGGATATGAGTTTACTGAACAGGCAGAAGATGCCGATGTTATTCTATTGAATACCTGTTCTATCCGTGAAAAAGCGCAAGAAAAAGTATTCCATCAACTTGGTCGTTGGAAAAATTTGAAAGCTAAAAACCCTGACCTAATTATTGGTGTTGGTGGTTGTGTTGCCTCTCAAGAAGGTCAACATATTCGTGAGCGTGCGCCATACGTTGATATGGTTTTTGGTCCTCAGACATTGCATCGCTTACCAGAAATGCTTGAACAGATTAAATCGGGTGATGGCGGTTCAGTAATCGACATTTCATTCCCTGAAATTGAAAAGTTTGACCGACTACCTCAGCCTACTACAGATGGACCTAGCTCATTTGTATCAATCATGGAAGGTTGCAGTAAATACTGTACATTCTGTGTTGTGCCTTATACACGCGGCGAAGAAGTATCAAGACCTGTTGACGATGTAATATTTGAAATTGCACAATTAGCAGACCAAGGTGTTCGTGAAGTAAACCTTTTAGGTCAAAACGTAAATGCGTTCCGTGGTGCAACTCATGATGGTGACATTTGTCACTTTAGTGAGCTATTGCGTTTAGTGGCATCGATAGACGGTATCGACCGCATCAGGTATACCACTTCTCACCCGGTTGAGTTCACTGACGATATTATCGCAGCCTACGAAGACGTGCCTGAATTAGTAGATCACTTGCACCTTCCTGTGCAATCTGGCTCTGACAGAATATTAACTCAAATGAAACGTGGCCATACGGCGATTGAGTATAAATCACAAATCAGAAAACTACGTAAAGTTCGTCCTAACATAAGCATGAGCTCTGACTTTATTATTGGTTTCCCTGGTGAAACCGCCGACGACCACGCAAAAACAATAAAGCTTATTGAAGATGTTGGTTACGACCACAGCTTTAGCTTTATCTATAGTGCACGTCCGGGTACACCTGCAGCCGACTTGCCAGATGATGTAGAAGAGTCTGAAAAGAAAGAGCGTTTATACCAATTGCAAAGCTTAATCACTCATCAAGCAATGCAAATTTCACGCTCTATGGTAGATACAGAGCAAAGAATTCTGGTAGAAGGTCCATCAATAAAGAATCCAATGGAGCTTCGTGGCCGTACTGAAAACAATCGTGTTGTTAACTTTGTAGGTCCACACACACTAATTGGTGGATTTGCCGACGTTAAGATTGTTGATGTTTATACCAACTCATTACGTGGCGAGTTTATTCGTGGCGAAAATGAAATGGGTTTACGTCAAGAAGTATCACCGTCAGAAATTTTAGCAAAACGTCAAACAAATACTGATGAGCTTGGTGTTGCGACTTTTGCACCTTAGCCGTATATTCTAGGTATTGGATAAGTTAAAAAGAGCCATGATCCGTCATGGCCTTTTAGTTTTTTAAAACCAAGGAAATAGATAAATTGCCAAAAAAAATTAATTCTCTAGAGCTATTTTTAGAACCTGCCAATAAAGACCGTTTAGCTTCTTTGATTGGTCCATACGACGATAATTTAAAACATATTGAACGTCGCATGGGTGTTGAAATTACTTATCAAGGCAATAAATTCAAAATTGTTGGCAACCCCGCGAATGTGGTTGCAGTTAATGAAATTTTAAAAGATTTATATATAGAAACGCAGCCAGATCCTAAAGAAAAAAATAAAGTGAAGGCAAAAGAGTTGTTGCCTGATCATATTCACCTCGCACTTCAACAATCCAAAATTCTTGAGCAAGAAATTGAAGGTTATGACAATGAAGTGGTTATCAGAACTCGTAAAGGCAATATAAAGCCGCGTAACCATAACCAAGTTGAATATGTTAAGAATGTATTAAATCACGACATTACGTTTGGTATTGGCCCAGCTGGTACGGGTAAAACGTATTTAGCAGTAGCTTGTGCAGTAGATGCGTTAGAGCGCCAAGAAGTAAGGCGTATTTTATTAACTCGACCTGCGGTTGAAGCTGGCGAAAAGCTTGGCTTTTTACCAGGTGACTTGAGTCAGAAAATTGATCCATACTTGCGCCCTCTTTATGATGCCCTTTTTGAAATGCTAGGTTTCGAAAAAGTTGAACGTCTTATCGAACGTAACGTTATTGAAGTTGCCCCTCTTGCTTACATGCGTGGTAGAACACTTAATGACGCCTTTATTATTTTAGATGAGAGTCAAAATACCACCGTTGAGCAAATGAAAATGTTTCTAACGCGTATTGGCTTTAATTCAAAAGCTGTGATTACTGGCGACATTACTCAAATAGACTTACCAAGAGGCGCTCGCTCAGGTTTACGACACGCCATTGAAGTTTTGTCGGAAGTTGAAGACATCAGCTTTAACTTTTTCCAAGCTAATGACGTAGTTAGACACCCAGTTGTTGCGAAGATTGTAATGGCTTATGAAAAGCTAGAAGAGCAAGAACGCCGTGATAAAGCAGAGCGTGAGCAATTAGCAAAAGAGAAAGCTCAGCAAGAGAAAGCGATTCGAGAAGCAGCCATTAAGGACATTAAGGACATTAACAATGAGCGTTGATCTGGACTATCAAAATGCCAGTACTGACACTAATATTCCATCTGAAGAGCAATGCCTAGCTTGGTTAACCGCCTTCTTACCTCAGTTTAAAGACGTTTCCGAATTAACAGTGCGTATTGTTGATGAAGAAGAGAGCCAGCAACTTAATGGCGATTATCGAGGCAAGGAAAAGCCAACAAACGTTTTGTCTTTTCCTTTTGAAGCACCAGCTCATATTGAGTTACCTTTATTGGGTGATTTGGTAGTTTGTGCTCAAGTTGTAAATAAAGAAGCACAAGAACAAAATAAAACGGCAGAAGCACATTGGGCACATATGTTGCTTCATGGTAGCCTTCACCTTCTCGGCTACGATCACATTGAAGATGCCGATGCAGAAGAAATGGAAAGTTTAGAAATAGAAATATTGAACGAAATGGGTTTTAACAACCCTTATTTAATATCTGAGTAAAACTTAATAATAATCTAATTGACATGTTGGAGGTTTTTCCAACAGAATGGCAATTGTTGTGTTTAATAAATATAGGAACATTCTGACTAGAATGAGTGACGACAACCCACATAGTAGCAACGGTTCTTCTAATAAAGGCTGGATAGAAAAAATTGGTCAGCTTTTTACTGACGAACCGAAGAGCAAAGAAGATGTAGCGAATATCATAGATGTTGCTGCGCAAAATGACCTAATCGATCTAAATACTAAAAATATGATTGATGGTGTTATGGAAATCGCTGATTTACGGATCAGAGACATAATGATACCTAGGTCACAAATGATAACCTTAGATTTGTCTGATACACCTGACAAGTTTATCCCGCTCATGATTGAGTCTGGCCACTCTCGTTTCCCTGTTGTTACAGAAGACAAGGATCACGTAGAAGGTATTTTACTGGCTAAAGACTTATTAAACCTACTTGTTGACCGTGAACAGGAAATCGATTTAAAGGCGATGCTTCGCCCGATTGTTATTGTTCCTGAAAGTAAGCGTGTTGATACATTACTAAGAGAGTTCCGTCTTAATCGTTATCATATGGCTATTGTCGTTGATGAGTACGGTGGTGTTTCTGGCTTAGTCACAATTGAAGACATTCTAGAATTAATTGTTGGTGAAATTGAAGACGAGTTCGACTCTGAAGATAATCAAACCGACAATATCCGTAAAGTTTCTAAACATGTGTACATGGTACAAGCCTTAACAGAACTTGATGACTTTAATGAATTCTTTAATACAGAATTTAACGAAGAAGAAGCAGATACCATTGGTGGTACTGTTTTACATGAATTTGGTCACATGCCAGAAAAAGGTGAAGAAGTAATCATAAACCAAATAAAGTTTAAGGTTCAATCTTCCGATACTCGTCGCATTCAGCAACTGATGGTTACCTTACCTAAGAAAAAATCGCCTAAGCCATAATGGACAAAAGATTTTACCCCATTGGATTAATCGCCATCGGTATGCTCAATACCTTGGCGTTTGCTCCATTTAAAAACTGGTGGATACCTTTTTTCACTCTTGCATTACTTCTATTTGCCGTTACAAAAGCACCTTCCGCCAAAAAGGCTGCTGTTTATGGCTTATCCTATGGTTTAGGGTGGTTTGGTGCTGGAGTTAGTTGGGTACATGTGGCCATTGCTGATTTTGGCGGATTGCCTTTAATAGCCTCCTTATTTTTGATGGCATTGTTGGTCACTTATTTAGCTCTGTTTCCAGCACTAGCCGCCGCACTTACATTTAAAAGTATACAAAAACTCGGTTTATGGGGTTTTGCACTGTTTTGGCTTTTAGCAGAGACGGCTCGTGCTAAGTTTTTAACTGGATTCCCTTGGCTCTCATTAGGCTATAGCCAAATAGAAGGACCTCTTCGCTCATTGGCTCCTATTGTTGGGGAATTTGGCTTACAAGCTGTTACCGCGTTGCTGGCGATATGTTTAGTTCAACTTGTTTTAGTCTTTAAAAATTCCTTATCCAAATCTCAACTAGCACTGACTACATCAATCTTGTTATTTATTCTTGGCTTAACTGCGTTTAGTCAAAACATGAGTTGGACAAGTGATTTAAAACGAACAGCGCGTATTGCACTTGTACAGGGAAATATAGAGCAAAGTATTAAATGGCAACCAGAGAATGAATTGCCAACCATGGAAAAATACTTAACCATGTCTACCGACTTTTTTGAAAAGCATGACTTGATAATTTGGCCTGAAGCTGCGGTTCCTAGGTTAGAGATCTTAGCCAATGACTACCTTCGAGAAGTTGACAAATTAGCCGCTGAAACCAATACAGCCTTGATTACTGGCATCGTTGACTATCAACCTGAAACAGATAGAGCCTATAACAACATTATCGTATTGGGGAAAAAGCACGCCGACGATCAATTTGGTCACTATAAATACCTTAATAATAACCGATACAACAAACATCACCTGTTACCTATTGGTGAGTTTGTGCCGTTTGAAAGTATATTAAGGAAGTTAGGGCCTATATTTGATTTACCTATGTCCTCATTTTCAAGAGGTTATTATCAACAAGATAATCTAGTTGCTCAAGGCTTAAATATTTCGCCGGCTATTTGTTTTGAAATTGCCTTTGCACATCAAGTAAACAGTAATCTCAATGACAACAGCGACATTATTCTAACATTAAGTAACGACGCCTGGTTTGGCTCTTCACATGGCCCTTGGCAACATTTACAAATTGCTCAAATGCGCGCTTTGGAATTTGCGAAACCTGTCGTAAGAGTGACCAACAATGGCGTCACCGCAGTAATAAATGCCAATGGTAATGTGGACCAGTTATTACCGCAATTTGAAGCGTCAGTATTAAGTCATGAGTTAAAGGTTTATCAAAGCCAAACTTTTTATCAACAGTTTGGTAACTTGCCCGCTTGGCTCATGGTTATTCTTGTTTCGTTGCTTTCTGTAGCTTTGTCATCGCGTCAGTTAACATTTCCCTGGAACAAGCAAAGTTAATACGAATAAAACCGGGGCAACCAAAATCCGCGCCCGGTGAAGGCCCTAGACCTAAAGACTCCATATAACTTTGTAAGTCATCCCTTTGTAATTCCCTACAATCTATCCAAGCTAAATACGTTGCTGGCGCCGGTGTATACTCAATGCCATCAATTTGATTTACGGCTGATATCACTAGAGCTTGGTTATCTCTTAAGTAATCTAACTGAGACTCATACCAATCATCACACATTGTAAACGCTTCGGTTGTTGCTATCACGCCAAAGTTATTTGCTGATGGGGCAATGCCCTGCCCGCCGCGCTGAAATTGTTTTCGTAATTTGGCGTCTGGAATAATCGCAAAAGAAACCCCAAACCCAGCAACGTTAAAGGTTTTACTTGCCGCCATTAAGGTAACAGAACTATTTTTCAGTTTAGGTAAACGACCAACAGGAATATGACTCTGGGTTTTATCCAACACTAAATCAGCATGAATTTCATCAGAACAAACAAGTACGTTATGTTTGTTACAAATATCACTGATTTTTTGCAGCTCTTGCTCCGTTAAAACAGAACCGCATGGGTTCATTGGATTACATAATAAAAACAAGGTTGTGGTTGGTTTACTTGCTTTTGCTTCAAGCTCGTCAAAGTCTAATTGCCAGCGACCATTTACTAAATGGGTAGACACCGTTTCTTGCATAAAACCATTGTTTACCGGAGCATTTAACAATGGTGGGTAATTAGGGGATTGGACTAATATACCATCACCCGGTTTACAAAACGCCTGACACATCATATTAAAAGCAGGAACTACACCAGGGGTCCAAACAATCCACTCTGGCTTTACCTGCCAATTATATTGCTTTAGCAGCCAGCGCTGTATTGCAGGTACACCTGGTTCAAATTGATAAGGGTTATGATAACCAAAAACACCGTGTTCAACCCTTTTTGCTAAAGCTGTTTTTATTGCTGGTGCGCACTCAAATTCAGAGTCTGCTACCCATAAAGGTAAAATATCCTTACCTTCATATTTCTTGTGTTTAAGACTAAATGTGCTCAAACGGTCTTTCGCTATCTTTATCATTGAATACATCTCATTGTTTTATTTACCCTATAATCACAATTCAACGCATTGAAAAAACTCAAAGCCGGTATTTATCGTCACATAGTTGTAACAGTTAGGTTTTAGACTACCTGAAAATTTATACCTGATGGTTCCTTATGCGCATATCCCAGTTAATACGAGCTACATCAACGACTATTGTTATTTCCGTTTTATCATTATCGGTTCTGTTTTATTTTGTAAAATTGAAACTTGATCACTCAGAGCAAAATTCAAAATTATTTCAAACCGTTTACACATCAATTACGGTCGACTTATACAGAAACATTCAGAAATATCTGTCTACCGGCAATGCTCTAGAACTGGTAAAAACTAAAGATATCACATTAGCCCAATTAAAACGTATTCGCGAAACAGACGTTGCAAAAGATAAAAGTGTAAGTGCTCTTATCATTCAGTTAAATGAATTTGATTCAAAAATTGACAATGAATATCGTGCGCTTGGAAAACTAGCTGGCAATGAACAAGCTTTATTGATAAATGCGGAAAGGGAAATAACTGGTTACGCAGAGAGTTTAATAAATTACGCAAATGAGGGGTATAACAATGATCCACAGAGCGCTAAAAAGTTTATTACTTACTCAGCGTCAATTCTTTCGCAAACATGGCAATTATCAGACGCTAGAGCAAAATTTATTGCAACCCCAAGTCCGCAACTGAAGGACTCTGTTTTAAATAAAATAGCAGAGATTCAATCAGTAGCTAAAAAGGTTTCCAATACACCACTATTAAAAGTGTATGGTGAGCAAGAGGAGCTTGATGAATTTGAAGCTATGTTTGAGGATGAAAGCGAAGCGGAAGATCTAGGGGAGGAAATAGTCAGTAATCTAAACTCTTTGAGTAATCGATACTCCAAGGAGCTTTCCAATACGGTAAACACCGTCAATGCTCGAGTCTTTACAATAAAACAAATCAACCAAGACTTTTCTAGCTTGGAGCGGTTAACAAAAGATGTTGTTAACTCTATTGCTCAAAAAAGACAGCAAACCTACGATTTCTCCTTTTTACTTGCAGCCATTGCCATGACCTTTATGTTGGCTGTTGGTGCCCTAAATTATGCAATCTTAATAAGACAAGTATTAAAACCTCTAAACCACTTACGTGATGCGTTCCATTCACTTATTTCTAGTAATAGTATTCAAAAAATAGACGCAAGCAGTAACAATGAGTTTGGAGAAATTGCAGTTTCATTTAATAAGATGCTTGATAATCAGTCGATTGAAAACGAACAAAAAACGTCGCAAATGAATGTCGTATCTAGCGCATTAAATCAACTGTCTGGCAATATAGAAGAAATCAGTCATTCTACTACCACCTCCAAAGACAGCGTCACCAAAGCCTACAGTGTTCTTCAAAAGCTAACTGATACTAACCAAGAACTTTCTACCTTAGCAGAGGAAGTGCAAACTTATGCATCAGAAACAGAAAGTGCAATGATTCAAAGTAGAGAAGGTGCTGGAAAGGTATTAGACGCCAATACCGAAACGAATCAACAAATTTCACTCAGTTCTGAAACCGTTGAAAAGTTAAGTAATAGTGTACTTGAGGTTCAACAAGTGATGGATGTTATCCGAACGATTGCCGACCAAACAAATTTACTAGCGTTAAATGCCGCCATCGAGTCAGCAAGAGCGGGTGAACATGGCCGAGGTTTTGCCGTTGTGGCCGATGAAGTTAGAAAGCTCGCGATGAAAACGCAGGACTCGCTTGTGGATACGAGCGGTATCCTAGAGAAACTTTCTAACTACAATGCCCTATTGCAAAAGAATATTGATCAAATTGCTTTATCAGGAGATCAACAGACTCAAATTATTAGTTCGCTAATAAAAACCACTGAAGCAGTGGAAGTAAAAGCGTTAACCTCATGTGAAGTATCCAGTAAAACACTAGCGTGCGCTAAGCAACAACAAAAGCACTTTGAGACATTTGCTAACACGATGGAGCATATTGGCGACAACATTGATCAAACACAAACACAGTCAATCAATATCCAGCAATCTCTGTTTGAACAAAGTGAGCTAATAACTAAAACCTTTATTTAAAGGGTCGCTTGATTACGGTGGTTTATTCGTTAACTACGACTTCAAAACCGCCGTATATAAGCCGAGCACCATCAAAGGGCATATCACTAAATAAGCCAGCCAATGCTTCGTCTTCTTCGATAGCCGGCCATGCTTTAATACGTGTTTCTTTATCTGGCCACATGATCCAAGAGAATACGACGCTTTCATTCTCTTTGCACTTAACGGCCATACCAAATGAAGTGACCTTACCGTCAGGGATATCGTCTCCCCAGCACTCTATTGCCGACAGTGCGCCATGTTTTTTGAAAGCGGCCGCTGTGCCTTTTGCGAAATCAATATATTCTTGTTTTTTTGCTGTTTCCACAGCCACTATTACACCGTCAATATAACCCATTTTAATATTCCTTATTCAGCACTATTTAATGCCTGATTTTGTTTTTCCTTACTGCAATCATACCGGTTCAGACTGGCTTTATTTAACTGTTCTATTAGCCTAATCTCAGCGGCTGCATTTGGACGTATAATTAATTTAACAACTCTGGCTACTTCAGTAGCTCCACTGCAATGTTGCGGTTTTTTCTCGTTAAACATAAGTTGAGGTTCAATATTGCCAACTACGTATGCTCCTAACAACAAACCCTTAATTGGATCGCTCACTTTATCATGCGTTAACCACGGTGTGGTTTCTGGTGTAACCTCCACCAACACATCTTTACTATTCTCAGCAAAATTAATGATCTTTTTTACGGCTGCATAACCTGTTTCTGAAATAGGCGCTTGTTTATACTCAGATATCAGATTCAATATCTGTGTTTTACTCATACTTGAATTACCATTGGCAAAAACAATAGATGAGAAAAATAATGATAAAGCAATTAGCACGCGCATAATGGTTCCTTTTTTGATGCTTGTCTACAAAGTGTAGTTAAAGAATGGATAAGAGGTGCGATTTTAACAAATCAAAAAGCCAATAAAAAAGGCCGCAATTTGCGACCTTACTTTTATACTTTGCAGTAGACTAGCTAAACGTCATTTCTTTTACGTCAGCTGGCACAATCAGCTTACCTGCGGTTTTTTCTTGAATTTCTTCAATACTAACGCCCGGTGCCGTTTCTTTAAGAACAAAAGCACCTTCACTAATTTCAAGTACAGCCAGGTCTGTAATAATCTTAGTAATACAATTAACACCTGTAAGTGGTAACGTGCACTTAGACAATAACTTAGACTCTCCATGTTTGTTTGCGTGCGTCATAGTAACAATAATGTTTTCTGCGCCAGCGACTAAGTCCATCGCTCCGCCCATGCCTTTCACTAATTTACCAGGGATCATATAGCTGGCAATGTTGCCCTCTTGATCCACTTCAAATGCACCTAAAACAGTCACATCAACATGACCACCGCGGATCATTGCAAAACTTTCGGCTGAGCTAAATATTGCAGCACCTGTGGCAGTTGTTACTGTCTCTTTACCCGCGTTAATCATATCTGCGTCAACTTCATCCGCCGTAGGATATGGACCCATACCTAATAAACCATTTTCAGATTGCAACATTACATCAATATCACTGGGTACATAGTTAGCCGCTAACGTGGGAATACCAATACCTAAGTTAACGTAGTCACCATCATTAAATTCTTTAGCCACACGTTGGGCAATTTGTTCTCTTGATAAAGCCATGGTCTATTCCTTAATCTCGTGTGGTTGTTTTTTCAATACGTTTTTCAAAAGTGCCAAGGATGACACGGTCTACGTATATTCCTGGAGTTTGAATTTGTGAAGGCTCTAATTCACCTGGCTCGACAATCTCTTCAACTTCAACAACCGTAATTTTACCAGCCGTTGCCGCCATTGGATTAAAGTTTTGAGCAGTATGGCGATAAATACAGTTGCCATAGCGGTCTGCTTTCCATGCTTTAACGATAGCGAAGTCACCAGTGATGCTTTCTTCTAGAATATAGTTACGACCATTAAACTCGCGTTCTTCTTTACCTTCGCCAACCAATGTTCCATAACCAGTTGCTGTGTAAAATGCTGGGATACCTGCTCCACCCGCTCTCATTTTTTCAGCTAATGTACCTTGAGGCGTAAGCTCAACTTCTAACTCGCCATTTAATAGCTGTTTTTCGAATAATGCATTTTCACCAACATAAGACGAAACCATTTTTTTTATCTGCTTGTCTTCAAGCAAAATGCCTAAACCAAAGCCGTCAACGCCACAGTTATTTGAAACAACCGTAAGTCCTTTGGTTCCTTTATTCTTAATTTCGGCAATTAACCCTTCTGGAATTCCACAAAGACCAAAACCACCGGCTATCACCGTCATATTGTCTTCGATTCCAGCCATAGCTTCAGCGTAGCTATTCACTACCTTGTCAAAACCTGACATATTGTTCCCCTTCGCAGCGTGCGATTATATTCGTATTATTATTCTGCCATCTTGTCACAAACCACAATTAAACACCCTATTCTTAAGTTTTAACTGAATAAAAATAACGCGCTTGGCAGTAAACTCTATTTGACACTTGGGCTAGATTTAACTGTAACTTTCCATCTAGGTCAACTGGTACTTTAGTCCCGACATACCGTTAATTTTGCTATTGATTTTCATTACTCTGTGCGCATTACATGGGCATATTGCACTAAGGTAGTACTTTTTTACGAAGATAGGTTTGTTACAGTCGGTTCTTGGATTTTATATAGGATTAAATAGACATGAACTTATCACTGGCTAACCAGTTTACAGACAACTTAGCTTTAAAAGAAAAAGTCGCATTAATTACTGGCTCTACAAGTGGCATTGGCTTGGCAACGGCGCATTTATTAGCTGAGCAAGGCGCTAATATTATCATTCACGGTTTAGTACCCATTAGTGAAGGTTTAGAATTAAAACAGCAGTTTGAAGACAAGTATGGTGTCAAAGTTATGTTTAGTGATGCCAACATCGCTGAGTCTGAGCAAATTGATTTAATGATGTTAAATATTAAAAATACCTTCAAGCAGTTAGATATCGTGGTCAATAATGCCGGTATTCAATATACCGAAACCATTGAAAACTTTCCTAGAGATAAGTGGAATGCCATCATTGCCATCAACCTTTCCGCGGCATTTCATATCATGCAACAAGCACTACCTCTCATGAAAGAGAGAAAATGGGGTCGTGTTATTAATGTTGCATCAGTTCATGGTTTAGTGGGCTCTGCTAAAAAGTCAGCCTATGTTGCCGCTAAACATGGCTTAGTTGGCTTAACAAAAGTAGCGGCAATCGAAGAAGCAGCTAATGGGATAACTATTAATGCGATTTGCCCAGGCTGGGTTGAAACACCATTAATTAACAATCAAATTGCAGAGCTAGCAAAACAACAGGGAACGGATATTACGGAAGCTAAACATCAACTTATTACTAATAAGCAGCCCCTGCCAGCAATGGCAACACCTGAGCAAATTGGTAATTTGATACTGTTTTTGTGTACCGATACGGCCCGCTCAATTACGGGCGCATCTTTACCTATTGATGGAGCGTGGACGTCTCAGTAACACTCTCATCGGTTTGATTAACAAAGTCCCCGATGAGTTGGTATAACTCTCTGCACTCGTCGGGCACAAGATCTTCAATATTCATAAACGCGTGGATCATATTCTTAAACTCTCGAACATCCACGTTAACGCCTGCTGCTTTTAGCTTTTTAGCGTATTCTAAACCTTCGTCTCTGAGTGGGTCGCAGCCTGCAATAATAACTAAGCTTTCTGGCATTGACGCATCAAATTCACCGTAAAGAGGTGACATTTCCTTACGATCTTCATAATCATCAAAGTAGTTATCGAAGTACCACTGAATTCTCGTTTTCTCTAATAGAAAACCGGTGCCATTTTCTTCGACTGAGGATTCGCTCATGGTGTAGTCAACACTTGGGTAAATGAGAACTTGTTTGTCTATTTTAAGGCTTGTATCTTTTTGTGCTCGAATAGCAAGTGTGGTGCAAATAGCCCCACCAGCACTATCTCCGGCAATAATAACTTCATTGCCGTAGCTTACGTCTTTTAAAACTTGATGATAACCACGAACTACGTCTTCACAGTCATTAATGCCCGCTGGATAAGGAAACTCCGGCGATAAACGATAATCAACACTAACAACCACACATTTAGCTGCAATGGCTATTTTTCGACACATAGGATCATACAGTTCAGTACTGCCACACATGTGGCCGCCGCCATGGAAATAAATAACCACAGGCAGTTCTTCTTTTGGACTCGGACTATAAACACGCACCGGAACTTCGACCTGGTCCGCAAATACGTAGTTTTCTTCTGCATAAGCAATTTTTGGCACTTGGCTTACAAACGCCCCTAACTTTGCTAAGTTTTCTCTAGCTAATTCTGGCGTCGCCGTAACGCCATCTTCTTTAGCTTTTGCAATCGCTTGGTTAACACCATCTATAAATTCATTTAAGTGTTGTGCTAATTCACCACGCATTTACGATTCCTTTTTTGGATTGGTTTCTGGCAAAAAGAAGCTGCCTATAAAGAAGCTACTACTTACAACGCCAATCAGCAAGAAAGACATAGTAAAGTCGCCACCGTTAATATCTACAAGCTTACCAAACAACCACAGTACTATGGTTGCAATTAAATAACTGATTGACCAAAATAAGCTGAATACCACGGTAATTTTATCGCCCGTCATATCCTTTAATTCATGCGGAATGGAAACCAATGCGGTAATTGGGAAAAAAACAAAGAAGCCAAGCAACATTGCTGCAACTAGTTGAACCTCTGCATGTTGATAAAAAGACAGTACAAATACCATCAAGGTTACCATTGCGCCAGACCATGTTATGACAGGCACTCGTTGTTTTACCTTTTTACTAAATATCATACCTGCAATGGTACCAATAATGCCAAAACCAATAACCACTGAGCTTTGCGTGATGCCCGCTTTAGGATAAAAGGTAAACAAACAGATATAAAAAGCCAATAACCCTGAATAACAAAGCGAATAAGCCCATGTAAACTTGTCTTTTAAACCATCAGAATAACCATAGACAGAAGCTTCTTCATCAACGCTTGGGTTTTCTGTCACTGGTTTAGCAACCGGTGTTGCAACGGGCTCATTAAAATCAACGAACAACCAAACGACTGCTAACACAATACTAGCAACACTAAATATCACTAAACTTTGTTGCCAACCTCCCGTCAGCGTATTAATTTCGGCCATTGAAGAAAGAATAATGGCGGTGCCCACATTAAACGCAACCGCATTTAAACCATTAATTGTAGAGCGCTCTTCAACTGCAAAAAACTTCATCACTATTGGATTAAAATAGACAATCATCAATGCACCGCCCAGGCCCATCAAAAAGCGTGAAACTAAAAGTACATCGTAAGTTGCAGACATTGGCGTGAAAACACCAATAAACACAAGCAAACCACTTAAGAAAAAGGCATATTTAATACCCATTTTCAGTGCGATCCAAGCGGCAATAAAGGTACCGGCTATTTTAGCTATGGTTACCGCGCCACTTATAAAGCTAGCGGATGCAAGGCTGTCAACGTCCATCGACGACATTATTTGTGTCATGCTTGCCGTACCACCTACCCAAGCCATTGCAAAGAGCACATAACTGACAAAAACAATTGCTTCAACCAAGTATTTGTTACTAATTTTCATATATGATAATTTCAAAGTGAGTTATTAATTAACAAGCAGATTAACCTAGGCTCAGTTAAAAATAACTACCACCTTAGTACACTACAATTTTGTGAGGGAACACCTTGTTAGTTTGGCTATCTCTAGATACATGGTTAATTTTGTCGTTATCCATCGGCTATTTGGTTTTACTCTTTTTTATTGCCTTTTGGGCACAAAAGAAACACAAAAGCTGGAAAAATAAATCGTGGATTTATAGCCTATCACTTGGTGTGAGTTGCTCTAGTTGGGCGTTTTATGGAACCATAAGTCAGGCCGCGAGCACAGGTCAGTGGATAGCACCTATTTATATTGGCACCATCGCCTGTTTCATACTTGGCTGGCCCATATTATTAAAGCTACTAAGAGTCAGTAAAAAACTCAACCTAACTTCTGTGGCCGACTTTATCGCCTGTCGTTTTGATAAAGCCCCACAAATTGCTGCCGTCGTCTCTATCATCGCTTTACTCGGCACTCTTCCTTATATCGCCTTGCAATTAAGAGCCGTCAGTCACTCCTTTGATTTGGTCACTGGCAGTTTCCAATCTGGCTCGACCACCACCTTGATGGTGACCGTTGTGCTTATTATTTTTAGTATTCTATTTGGCGCTCGCCATGCAGAAGCAAATAAGCAGAATACTGGCCTACTGGTAGCTATCGCTTTTAGTTCTATAGTAAAACTTGCCGCTATTTTGTGTGTTGGTCTTTTTGTTACTTTTGGTTTGTTTGATGGTTTTGAGTCTATTTTAAGTCAAGCGCCAAACGTAATTGAACCTTCAACTTCAGACAATAGTTATTTAGTGGTGTCTCAGTTAATGATTGGGTTTTTAACCATCTTTGTTACACCGCAGCTTTACCACATGATTGTCATTGAAAACGACAGCGAAAAGCAGTTAAATTCCGCTCGCTGGGGATACCCGCTTTATCTTATTCTTATTAATATCTTTGTTCTTCCAATCGCTATTGCTGGACTCGTAACCTTTCCTGGTGGTGGCATTAGTGCTGATACATTCATGCTCACTATCCCCCTTTTCCACCAGCAAGCTTGGATTAGTATTTTTGTTTATATTGGTGGGCTTGCGGCCGCAACAAGTATGGTTATTGTTGCCGCTATTGTATTAAGCACTTTGATCACCACGGAAATTGTTAGCCCAATAATACTTAAACTTCGCTTTCTCACCAGCCGGTACTCTAATCCTACACAGCAGTTATCCGGTGTTCTTTTATTTGTTCGGCGCTTAAGCATTGCTGCAATTTTAGTGTTATCACTTTTGTTTGATTATATCTTTAACCAAAGCAGCGAATTAGCCAGCATTGGGTTATTGAGCTTTGTTTTACTGGCGCAAACTGCACCTGCCGTTTTAAGTGCCTTGTATTGGAAAAACGCCAGCTCTAAAGGCGCGATGTGGGGGCTTATTGTAGGCAGTACGTTATGGACATATTGTCTGCTACTTCCTACTTTGTGGCCAAACGCAAATTGGGTTAACAATGGCCTATTCAATATTGAATGGCTTAACCCTACCGCTTTATTTGGGATCACTTCTTTTGACTTCATCAGTCATGGTCTGTTTTTAAGTCTATTGGGCAACAGTGCAGTCTTGTATCTTCATTCTATTTATACAAAACGAAGTTTAGGTGAAAACCTTCAAGCAAATCAGTTTGTTCGTGGGTACTCTAAAGACAAAAACAAACACCATCATGAATATCAAATCACCTACGTAGATTTAATAGATCTGCTAAATCGTTTTATAGATGAAGACGCAGTAAACCGTCTAAAACAACTTATTCCTAGCAATACAAACTTGCAGGGCAAAGCGCCAGCGTATCTGGTTGATTTTACGCAAATGACATTAGCCTCCGTTTTAGGTAGTGCTTCAACAAAACTGGTCATGTCGGCCGTTAGTGAAGCTGACGACACTCGTGGTGAAACCCTTGAGCAGGTAGCTAACATAGTAGATGAAGCCAACCAAATTTTTGAGTTTAACCGGGAACTACTGCAAGCCGGCGTGGAAAATATTGAACAAGGTATTAGTGTTGTGGATGCTGACATGAAGCTTGTTGCTTGGAACTCCCGTTACAAAGACTTGTTGGCCTTTCCAGATGGTTATCTAAAATCTGGCATGCACATTGGTGAGCTAATTGAGTTTAATGTTCAACGAAACATGATTTTAGGCGAAGATACTAAGGCGCTAATAGAAAAGCGTCTTGAATACATGCGTCAAGGTAACGATCATTATTATCAACGCACCTTACCATCGGGCATTGTGTTGGAAATTAGAGGTCAGGCGATGCCGGGCGGCGGTTTTGTTAGTACTTTCAGTGACATTACCCGCCATATAGAGTCTGAAAAGGCGCTTCAAAAAGCCAACGAAACACTGGAACAAAGAGTTACAGAGCGAACTCAAGAGCTTGAAATAGCTATTGCCGAAGCAGAAGCCGCAAACTCCAGTAAAACGCGATTTTTGGCAGCAGCGAGCCATGATTTAATGCAGCCATTTAATGCCCTTTCTTTGTTCAACTCTATGCTTCAGCACAAAACTCAGCATACTGATTTAGAAGAACTCGCCACTAACATAGACGGTGCATTACAATCCGCGGAAGGTCTATTAAACGACTTAGTTGAAATATCTAAGCTAGACAGTGGCGTACAAAGAGTTGATTTACAAACCTTTAAGCTCAACGATATTTTAATTCCACTAAATAACGAGTTTTCAGCTTTATCAAAACAAGCTGGTATTGAGTTTAAATTTGTAAAAAGCAGCATTACTGTCACTACAGACAAACAACTGTTACGACGGATATTACAAAACTTTTTAGCGAATGCCATACGTTATGCACCGGCTATCACAGAACAATTTTCAAATCGTCAGGTGAAAATTGTATTTGGCGTAAAGCGAGTAGCCAACAGTGCACGTATAATGATTGTAGATAATGGCCCTGGTATTCCTGAAGGTAAATTACTTACCATATTTAAAGAGTTCGAGCGTTTAAATATCAATCAGGAAAGACCAGGATTAGGCTTAGGCCTCGCGATATGCGAAAGAATTTCTGCAATATTAGACTTGCCTATCGAAGTTAAATCTAAGTTGCAGCAGGGAGCAAACTTTTCTATTACCCTTCCTATCGCCGAGCCAAACTCCTTGCTTGAAACAAATGAAGTTAAGTTACCTGAGTTGGCAAAACAGTCCTTTAATGGGCTAACGGCAGCTATTATCGATAATGATCCACTTATTGTCACCGCCCTTTCACAACAACTGACACTTTGGGGTTTTGATGTGATTACCTCAGGCGACAAAAATAACTTTGTTAACAAAATAAGTGAGCATAAAGATAGTGCAGTTTCGGTAATTATTGCTGACTACCATTTAGATAACGGAGAAACAGGCACAGATACAATTAACGAGGTTAAATCAAGAATTGGATGGCAGGGACTGGCCATTATTTGCTCTGCAGATCCTTCCGATACGTTACGCCAAACTTGCATTGATAACGAGTTTGGCTACATTCGAAAGCCAGTTAAAGCACATGCATTAAAAAGGTTACTTAAAAGTCAGTTGTTGGAACGCTAAGCCAGCTAGCGTTCTATTGTTTACGCCTAGTTTTAATAATATTGCGGACACATGTTTTTTGACCGTGGTTTCTTTTATATCAAGATCGTAAGCAATTTGTTTATTAAGCTGACCATCGGCAATCATGCTTAAAACCTTGTATTGTTGTGGGGTTAACTCAGACAATTGTTTTGCTAATTTTTGCTGTGGCGTTTGTTCGTCTTTATTCACCCTTGGCGGTAAATCTGCGGGTAACCAAGTTTCGCCCTCAAGAACAACATCAATGGCCTGCTGAATGGTGTTTAAGTCAGCTGATTTAGGAATAAAACCAGCCGCACCAAAATCAATGGCTTGATAAATCATTTCAGGTTCGTCATCCGAAGAAACCATCACCACAATAAGATCTGGATAGTGATTTTGTAGCATCATTAATGTTGTAAACCCGTCATTGCCGGGCATATGCAAATCCAAGAACAGCAATTCTAATTGCGGGTTGCTCTCAACCAGACTTTTTAATTGCGTAACATCTTCTGCTTCTAAAATTAACTGTTGAGCAAAACTGTGCCCTACTGCTTGTTTTAATGCAGCTCTAAAAAGCGGATGGTCATCAGCAATTAAAACTGTCGCATCTTTCATTCACATATCCTTTTCTTAAATAGCAAAAAGCACATTGCCAAAACAATGTGCTTTATTAGTTCCTAGCGCTGCCAATATCACAGACTTAGGATTAAATATCAATAAAACCCAGTAGGTTCATTAAGGCATTTATTAGAAGCGGTAGCCCACTTTTACATGGATAGTTCTAGGATCACCATAGTAACTCGCTAGTGTAGTATCGCCACCAAGCCCAGGTATCCAATTTCCGTCGTCGTCTTGCGCAGCAAAATTGTAACCGCCAATCATGAACTCTTCATCGGTAAGGTTTTTACCATAAATACCACCGTACCAATTTCCTTCTTCACTTTCCCACGTCACGCCTAAATTAAAAGAGCCGTAACCTTCTTGGAATAAGGCATCACTGTCTTCAAATAAACGATAATCATCACGATAGTAATAACCACCATTTACCACAAAGTAGCCTACTTCTGATTCAATTAGATAATTGGCCGACAAAGCAAATGTATAATCAGGTGTATTAGAAAGACCCAATAATGGCGTTGCTACCGTTGGATCATCTTCAATTTCACCATCTAATAGACCAACCGCTAAATCAATGGTTAACAAGTCTGTTGCTGCATACGTTATCTCAGCTTCTAAACCCTTCACTGACGAGCCTTTAATATTACCTAGACTCTGATTTAATACAGTTGAGTCCGTTGGATCTGGTGTCACTGTAATATACTGACGGTCTTTATGCTCAATATTGAACAAGGTAATATTCGTTCGTAACTGTTCATTCCAATCACGCTTCATACCAAACTCAATTGAATCAACAATCTCAGGGTTTGCCGCGCCTTCTTGACCGCTCGCTCTTGGATTATATGTGCCTGACTTAAAGCCTTGTGAATAACTAGCAAACAACATGGTTTTATTATCTAGCTGATACTCTACGCCCACTCTTGGTGTGAATTGAGACCAATCATCAGACGCAGGCGCATCTAATGTTCCGTCATTGTTCGAATCTGTACCCAATACCTGTGGGAAAGCTAAATTAGGATCTCGTTGATAACCTGGAACCCAACCCGACTCTGGATAAACATTAAATATCTGTACTCCGTTATTTACGTACGCTTCTTTTTCTTCATTGGTATAACGTGCACCTAAGGTCATTGACAGTTGTTCAGTTACATCAAAGCTTGATTGAACGTACGCTGCTTGACTTTCGGAGTTATTGCAACCGGCTACTTCACGTGCAAAACCGGTTGCAACACCAGGGAACAAACTTCTGCCTAAATGGCCCAACACTGCGTCAAACACACCGCATGACTCAGCATCATATAAATACAAACCACCTACAACTGAATAACCATCGCCTGAATAAGTCGCTTGCAACTCATGGCTGGTATTTTCATCATCATAAATAGCCGGAACATCAAAAATATCTACTGCGGTATTATCAAAGTCGATATTTGTAGAAGAGTAACTCTCGCGTTTAGCAGAAATAAACTTAAGGGCTAATTCTTCATTTACATTCCAGTCTACCGTAAGGCTAATGCCATCGGTTTCAACTAGGTTATCAGTAGGTAAACTTGAATAAGAATCAAATACGCTATCTGGCACTGGTGCATCAGTAACAATACTAGGCAACAAGCGGTAGCCACCTTTGGCATTTGATGTGTCTTTTGTTTTATCCCAACCTAAACGCACAAACAAATCCGTCGTTGGACGATACTCTAGCGTTAAACGGGTTGCTGATAGGTCTTTGTTGTAATTCTCTGTATCTTGCTCGCCAAGGTTATCTGCAATTTTAAGGAATTCACCAAACCCATCACGTTTAAACATACCATGACCAAAACCTAGATATAATTTGTCATCGATAAGAGGGATTTGACCCGTCACTTTTAGGTCGGTCTGGCTGTAAGAGCCAAATGCGCCTTCAATATTAAGTTCAGTATCACCACTCATTGGCTTAGAAACATATTTAACCGCGCCGCCAATAGTGTTTTTGCCATAAAGCGTGCCTTGAGGACCACGAAGAACTTCTATGCGTTCAACATCCATCAAGTCTAAAACCGCGCCCTGAGGACGAGCGATATAAACATCATCAACATAAATACCAACTCCTGGCTCATATCCCCAAAGTGGATCTTGTTGGCCAACACCGCGAATAAACGCCGTTAATGTTGAGTTAGTACCACGACTTGCTTGAAGAGTAGTATTTGGTGAGAACTGTTGGATTTCAGTCATCACTGTGATGCCGCTCTCGACTAAGTCTTGCTCACTAACAGACGTAACTGAAACCGGTACTTCCTGCAGGTTCTCTACGGTTTTACGTGCCGTCACTTGAATAACTTCGAGACCTTTTTTCTTAGCTTTGCTTTCTTGCTCTTCTGCAAAAGATGGCGCTGCTGATATTGCCGATGCCACAGCAAGCGCAATAACTGTAATATTCATTGCTTTAGTTTTCATATGGTTACCCTGTAATTCTTATTTTTATAATTTGACTCAATCACAATAACGCACTTAAAAGGAAATTTAATTTGTACCTTAGTAGTATACGAAGTCCGTTATTCCCTCTCTTTCTAGAACCATGTATCCATAACAATGGATGCAACACCTCGTTTAGTTGGTAAATAAAACGCTGGTAATGACGGTTCGCTTTCTTCAAGCGTTACTGGAATGCCGTGGCCTAACTGCGAATAGGAGTACAATGAAATGGCGTTTTTGTTTTTACCGGCACGCCAAGTTGTTTGAGTTATGCCGGGAACCGGTGTGCTTTTCTGAGCTCCAATTGGACTTGCGCCGATAATGGCCGCGTATTGCTCCGCCATTTGTTGTGAATTTTTTGCGTTCACAATAACGTCATTATCGCCAGTAAAGATTAGTAACGACGGCCACTGCTCATTCGACTTTTTAGTAAATGGTTTGGCGAGCTCAGATACCGACATCGAAGAGCCGCTTTTCATACATGCAATTGCTTGGATAAGGTTGTTCGCACAGGGATAAGGGATGCCCGCAACTATTGCTGCGCCGTCAAATAAATCAGGTTTTTGCAACAATACGGCACTCGCCATAGCACCACCAGCCGATAGGCCTACTAAATAAGTGGGTACTTCAGGATACTTATTTTGTGTCTTAGTAATAAAGTGCTCAATTGACGCTAGCTCACCACTACCGGCTTTGTTGTCCTGTTCGGAAAACCAGTTAAAACAAGCTTGTACGTTATTGTTTTTATTTTGCTCAATATTCAAAATAGCCACAGAACGCTTTTTTGATTCTTCTAAGAACCCGCTATTCTTAGCAAAGCTCTTAGAGTCTTGGCCACAGCCGTGCAACAAAACAACAATACCTTTTGGTGCATCTAACTGACCTGTTATTGACGCTGACAGTTCGCCAGGGTTATGTTCAATAGACACCTCAGTTGCTAAAGCTGGCACAGCCAAGCAAACACAAGTCATGGCTAGATAAGCTATATTCCTAAATTTCATGTTTATTCCTTCATAATAATGATGCACTGAGTTCACTTGATAAGCAGCATATCTGCAATGCTACTTTAGTGCTACGTACCTATTTTGGAATTGCGAATTCACAAATTGTAATATTAATGCCAGAATACAATGAATAATAAAAACACAATATAAGGTAACATTTTGAGCATTCAGTTTTTGGCCAAACAACCTATTCTTGATAAAGCCTCTGAAGTAATAGGTTATGAGTTGTTATACCGAGACTCTGAAGAGAATGCCTTTCCTCCGGGTTTAACGGATGAACAAGCCTCCGCCAGAATGTTTTATGAAACCGCGTTGTTCCACGGCATCAACAATGTCACTGAACAACGTAAAGCCTTTGTTAACCTATGTGACAAAAGTGTTTTAAAGCAATTGCCTAATTTAATTCCTCGAGAAAATTTGATCGTGGAAATTGTCGAAAGAAGCTTAATAGATAATGAAACAATAGAATCCATTGCAGATCTTCACCAACAAGGTTACGTTTTTGCCTTAGACGATTATGACTTTGATGAAAAATGGGCTGACTTAGCGTCGTATGTGACATATGTAAAATTTGACATACCTGAAGATAATGCATTAATTGCACCCACGGTAGCAAGAATCAGAGCGACATTCCCAAATGTAAAGCTTGTTGCTGAACGAATAGAAACCAAGATGCAAGCAGATTTTGCGTTTGAATGCGGCGTTGACTACCTGCAGGGCTATTACTTTGCAAAACCTGTTGTTATGAAATTCAATAATATTGACCCTTCTAAGGCCGTTGCAATTGAGTTGGTGAGCTGCCTAACTCAAGGGTTATTAGACTTTGACAAGGTGTCAAAAATACTGAGTCGTGATATAAGTCTTACCGCTCGTGTAATAAAGCTTGCCAACGTTTCACTTGCATTTAGAAATCTAAACATATCAAGCATTAATAAAGCCGTTGTATATTTAGGCGAAGATACAATGCGAAAGTTTATTTCCGTAGTTGCCGTAACCAAACTAGCCAGTGATAAGCCGGACGAAATCGTCTTATTAGGTCTTCGAAGAGCTTTGTTTATACAAAACCTACCCACGCTTATTGGTCAAAAACCAACACCAACAGGCTTTCTTGTGGGTTTGCTATCAGTGTTAGATGCCATCTTAGATTGCACCATCGAAGATGTAATAGAGAAATTACAACTTCAAGAAAAAATGGCCAACAGCTTATTACACTATGAAGGTCAATATGGCTGTGCATTAGAACTTGTGAAACATGTTGAAAAAGCGGATTGGAAAGAAGTAACGTTATTATTAAATAATAAATTCCCAGGGCAAACATTTAACATTGATGGTCTTTATGTGGATGCATATAAAGAAGCACGAGACTTATTAAGCTAAGTCTTTTTTTGTTCTGCAATTAAAGCTAATTTTTGCTTTCGAGTAAGACGCTTAATTTCATATTCACGAACAGATGCACTGCTTCGAGAGTCTGACGTCTCATTATAAATAAGCGTTACAGGGGTTCGATTGCGCGTATATTTAGCCCCTTTTCCACTATTGTGCTGAACTACCCGCCTAGCACAGTCGGTGGTAATTCCTGTGTAAAGGGTGTCGTCAGCGCACCTTAATATATAAACAAACCAACTCATTATGATTTTACTGCCTTATTCTTATACATCTTGATTGCTAAAATCACGGTTTTCAGGTAGTCTTCAGCGCCTTTTGCCGTGAGCAAATCCTAATTTTTTTAAAGTGAGTGTTAATGCAATTTACCGACCTAGGTCTTTCCGACGCATTGTTGAGTGCGATCAACGATCAGGGCTATACTAGCCCTTCTCCTATTCAAGCCCAAGCAATTCCTGCAGTTTTAGAAGGCCAAGATGTAATGGCCGCTGCACAAACGGGTACCGGCAAGACAGCAGGCTTTACACTCCCTTTATTAGAGCGATTATCCAAAGGTCCACGCGCAAAATCAAATCAAGTTCGTGCGCTTGTTCTAACACCAACGCGTGAACTCGCTGCCCAAGTAGCCGCGAGTGTAGAAACCTATGGTAAGAACCTACCGCTTCGCTCTGCCGTTGTTTTTGGTGGCGTAAAAATCAATCCTCAAATGATTGCGTTACGTAAAGGTGTCGATATTCTTATCGCAACGCCAGGACGCTTAATGGACTTATACAGCCAAAACGCGGTTAAGTTTGATCAATTAGAAGTGCTTGTACTAGATGAAGCTGACCGTATGTTAGATATGGGCTTTATTCATGACATCAAAAAGATCTTGCGATTATTACCAGTTAAACGTCAAAACCTAATGTTCTCAGCAACGTTTTCTGATGACATTAAAGACTTAGCACAAGGGCTAATGAACAACCCAGTTCATATCTCTGTTTCTCCTGCTAATTCAACAACAACAAGTGTTGAACAAACTCTGTATGGCGTAGATCAAAGCTTTAAAGCACGACTGTTGATTAAGTTAATTAAAAAGAATGACTGGCAACAAGTCCTGGTTTTCTCTCGCACTAAACATGGTGCTAATAGACTTGCTAAAAATCTTGACTCTAAAGGTATCACTGCTGCAGCTATTCACGGCAATAAGAGCCAAGCAGCACGTACTAAAGCGCTAGCAAATTTTAAAGACAAATCTATCCGAGTTTTAGTGGCAACTGATATTGCTGCACGTGGCTTAGACATTGAGCAATTACCACAGGTTGTAAACTACGACCTACCACAAGTTGCTGAAGACTATGTGCACCGTATTGGTCGTACAGGTCGCGCAGGTGCTGAAGGTAAAGCTGTTTCATTGGTTTCTGCCGATGAATTCAAGAGCTTAACGGACATTGAACAACTTATCCAAAAGCACATTGAACGCTCTATTGATGAAGATTTTGTTCCTCAAATGACCTTACCGCCGGCCAAAGAGATTCGAGCTCCTAAAAAGAAAAAGCCGAAAAAGAACAAGTCATTACGAGACGATGATGCGCAAGATAAAAAGCCGCAACGTCGAAGCAACAGCTCAGGTAATAACGACAACAGAAACAGCGGTGCAAAAGGTAACTCACATAACCGTTCAGGCGCAAAGCCAAATGGTAAGCCTGGTTCACGTTCTGGTGCTAAACCAAGCGGTAAGCCTAATAGTCGTCCTGGCAACAAGCCGGCTCGAAAGCCTGCAAATCGAAATACTAACAATAACGGTTAAACTGTAAGCTAAAGTTTATAACTTAAACGTTAAGTTTGTATTTGCATTGATATAGATCAGGGATTTTTTATCTATATTTTTGTCTGATGGAAAGTTAAGGGTTACACTTAAACAAATGCTTTAATGGAGCTGTTTAAGTGCATAACCCTTTAATTTTAGAAATGATTTACCTTCTCCTCGCGGCCGTATTTATGGTGCCGCTATGTCAGGCCATAGGCCTTGGTGCCGTACCTGGCTTTTTATTGGCCGGTATACTAATTGGTCCTTCCGTTTTAGGTTTAATTTCAGACGTTGCGCATATTGCCCATATTTCAGAATTTGGTGTGGTTTTGTTGTTGTTTGTTATTGGCATGGAAATGAAACCCTCGTTTTTATGGAAAATTAAGCGCCTTGTATTTGGCTTGGGCTCACTACAAGTTTTACTAACAAGCTTAATTATCATTCTAATAAGCCACTTCTTACTAGGTTTAGATTGGCCTGCAGCGATAATAATTGGCTGCGCACTATCGCTATCTTCTACAGCTTTTGTGCTACAAATACTGACTCAACAAAAGTCACTTAACACTGAATTTGGTCGCTCTTCCGTAGCAGTATTACTAATGCAAGATTTAGCAGTAGTGCCGCTACTAGCTCTAATCCCATTATTGTCTGAATCTACTGGGGTAAGCCACAGCATAGGCTATGCGGTGCTTCAGTCAGTCGGTATTATTATTGCCGTCATCATGGTGGGTAAGTACCTGTTGAACCCTCTTTTATATCGAGTTGCTAAGTCAGCTAATGCCGAAGTATTTACTGCTACGGCCGTACTTATAGTGTTAGGTACCGCTTATTTAACTGAGATTGCTGGGCTTTCAATGGCAATGGGCGCATTTTTAGCGGGTCTGCTTATTTCTGATTCTGCTTATCGTCATCAAATTAAAGCTGAAGTACAACCCTTTCGAGGTTTATTGTTAGGTGCATTTTTCATTTCTATGGGTATGTCTTTAAATATACCGGTTTTACTAGAGTCTCCGGTGCTTGTTATTTCATTGATGCTTTTAACCGTGGCAATTAAAACATCGGTTCTTACACTATTAGCAAAGTCATTTGGACATAGTTGGCAAAAATCAGCGGCCGTTGGTTTTCTACTCGGTCAAAGTGGTGAATTTGCACTGGTCTTATTTTCATTAGCATTTGCTGCTGATTTGTTGACTGCTTATCAATTTAATATTGCTATGCTGGTGGTTTTAGTCAGCATGTTAATTACACCACTACTGGCTATTATTGCCAATAAATTTAATAACCAACAACAAGAGCTAAGCCCTTCAGAAGCTGAGATTCCAGAATGCGCAGTAGTGTTAGCTGGCTTTGGCCGCGTTGGTCGCAGTATAGGAGCAATCCTTGAAACGGCTGGCGTCAGTTATGTCGCGTTTGACCGCTCTAGTGAAATAGTAAAAAAATATCAAGACAATTACCCAGTGTTTTATGGTGATGTCACGCAATCTCATTTACTCAACTCCGCCGGCATACATCACGCTAAATTGGCTATAGTTACCTTAAACGATACCCATGCGGCTTTAGAGTTGGTTGAGTCTTTAAGACATCGTTTTCCAGATCTAAACATCATAGCGCGAGCCCACAACAGTGATAACTGTTTAGAGCTACTACAACATGGTGCTAATGATGTAGTGTCAGAAAATGTCGAAGCCAGTTTAGAGCTTTCAGAACTCGCATTAAAAGCGAACAGTGTCGATGACTCTGACATTCAGGAATTATTGTCTGCTTTTCGATTAAATTACTATAATAAAATTAGAAATATGACCGATAACCTATAAGGAGCATTTATTATGCTCTTTTAATTGAGGGCGTAGTTAACATGTTGTATTCGGTTCGAAATAAGTACAGTCTAGTTTATCCAATAATTTGCATCATTTTACTGCTTATTATCAGTGGTTGCGGTTCAAGTGATAGTACGTCAACTGATGGCGAGGTATCTAACGACACCTTTGCCGTACAGGTGAGCCCTGCTTCAATATCACTTGCTGCTGGACAAGAAATTGAACTTACTTATGTTGTAACAAATTCGGATGGTATTGCAGTTGTTGCCTCTATCAACACTCAGCCAGATTTAGGTGAAGTTACGATTGATGAAGACGCCCAAGCTATTCTATTTTCTGCCGGTGATGAAGTCGGTTCTGGGCAGTTTGAAATCGTTTTTTCAAGCAATAGTATTTCGGAATCCATTGCAGTTTCATATCAAATTACCGCGTCTGACTCTTCTGAAGACGATAATGACGGCGGCAACGAAGATGATGGCGATGGCGATGGCGAAGATGATACAACCGACTACAAAGTAACTTGGCCGACGGATTACATCACCCTTTTTGAAGATGAAGTTGTAACTATTAATCTCAACAGAAACTACGAGTTAAATGGTGACGTCTTAGAGAATTTCTATTTAAACGCCGCAAATTTAAATGGCCAACTGTCACAAGACAGCAGCCAATACCTCATATCTGCCGATCCAGCAGAGGAAGATACATATGGAGAGCTATTGGCGGTAAGTGAAATCGATGGAGTTGTTAATGAGCAGCCAATTCAGATCATTTATTATAATAAGAATAGAGACTTAGAAACTGTAGAGCCACCTGTAATCGCGCTCATTGAACCAGTTATAGAATTAAACCTTTACCAGTCAAGTACAATCAACTTCGATATTTACGATCCTGACTCCGATAGAATTTCTTATCGAGTGATATCGGCTCCTTCAGCAGTAACAACTCATGTAAATAAAGCTCTGTACGGATATGAACTTACTGTCTCGCTGAATCAAAACCTTGAGAGTGATTCAGAAACCCTGACTCTTGAAGTGAGTGACGGCCATTTGACTGATCAAATTGATATTCTGTTGACTCAAAGTAACACGCCTGCTGATGAAAATGATGCCCCCGTGCTGTCAATTGAAGAAAATGTAACATTGAGCTTAATTAAAAAGCTGACGGGATTAGAGTCGGATAAAATT
>PJEL010000622.1_pt1 | contig 41238 bp, 31 predicted proteins | sample 1853271 | NCBI WGS metagenome assembly PJEL01 (sample SAMN08108733, study PRJNA415343) | Invertebrate metagenome, whole genome shotgun sequencing project. | host: Globobulimina | place: Sweden: Gullmar Fjord | collected 2015-08
ATGGGTATGAACAGACTCAGATGACAGGATGCCAACCGTGTCAACCTGCATGAGCCCGAGCTTGCCGCGGACCGCATCGGGGAGAGGTATTCCAACATCAGGCGGCACGATGCGGCTGTTCCATAACTCTTCCCAGGTCAGAAGATCGCAGGTTAAGTCAATCGGTTCCCTGATGCCGTAGAATGTCTGGGTCTGGTTACTGCTGGAGTCGGTTTTGTCATCCGGATGAAAAAAACGGCCCGTACCGAAATAGACCCAGAAATCAACCCCGTCGGTACCTACGGTTGCGGCCGTGGTTATGGGCTGCTCCACATCGATTAACAGCTTCAGGTCCCAGTCGATTGGTTCGGCTACCACCTGCTTTGGAGTTGCACATCCGACGATTGAGCCGTCGACGGCTGTCTCCTTGGTGACGATCCTGTACATCTTGCCGCCCCAGCCGGTGGGCGACCAGTCACCTGAAATGGTGCCGAAATAGACCACATCCGCCATATAGTCCTGGTGGGTCTGCATATCAACAGTGATCAGGTCCGAGACAAAGCTGTCAGTATCCGGCAGAGTACCGGCACCAAAACCGGAATCTTCAATATCCGTTATGGATACATCATCAGACGCCAGCGGAAAGGCAGCCGGTATCCGCATGTTCTTTATGGGATCCGCAATAGGATCGGGTATGGCCACAAACCTTTCGAGGGGCACAACGCTTACCGAGGCATTCTGGTCACTGGTACCGTCAACCTCGGTGGGGCCGCTGCCCAGGATGAGGGACCATTTTTTGATTTCATCATCAAGGTTGCCGTCGCAGTTTTTGTCTTCGCCGGCATCAAGCGTACCGCTCAGGTCCAGATCCTCGGCGTAGGACTTCATCGGCACCAGGGTTGAGATAACCGTGGTATAACCGAGTTCCACCACTGAACTCTCATCCAGGATACCGTCTCCATCAGTGTCTGCTATAATACCATCGCCGTCAACGTCTTCAATTATCCGGGTGAACTCTGACAGCAATGTCGGCAGTTTTTCAGGATTGGTGATGTCGAAAATAAAGTAGGAAGAGGTGAATTCCCGGTTATCGTTAATTTCAGCAAGATCCCCTAAGCCATCGACGTCGGCGTCTACCCAGTAATCAAGAGGCTTGACCTTGGTGCCGCCAAACCGCATGCCGCCCACCAGGATGGTGCCCCAGCCGTTCGGGTGGATGCAGTTGGGATCCAGTGGGGTCGGATTGCCGGCTCCATCTTCACAGTCAGCCTCCGGCTCAAAGATCTGCACATCAAAGATGCGCGGCCGCAGGTCAACATAATACTTATGGTCTGTCGAACCTTTGCCGTAATCGACATCGGCCAGGCAGTCGAGCTGGGGCAGGAGATTATAGGGCACATAGGCCCACATCTCAGCGCCCAGGGGCGGATCATTTGCCGTGGTCTCGTTGCCGCCGGCGTCAAGCACGCAGGCCTCGGTGAGGCAGAATCTTCTTTCGTCCTCGTCAAAGAAACCGCCGTTTACCGCGTGCAGCATGCCGTCATTGGCACCGAAATAGATCATGTGGCGGCGGTTTTCATAGCGTGCGACAAACTCGGCATAGGAAAAGTCACGGTAGAGCAGATGGTAGTTTTCCGCCGGCCTGGCCACTGACAGGGGCGTTGAATGGACAACGTCCCCCAGCTTCCAGGTCACCAGCTCAAAGGTATCATCAATGCCGTCGCCGTCCGTATCGCTCGCATCGATCGTGCCGTTACCATCGAGATCGCCTGCCGCCCGCCGGCCGCGCATTCTATCCAGCGCCACGCTGGGAATCTCAGCGCCTGCGGTAGCATCTATCTCGCCAATTGCCAGTGCGGGCTGCTGCTCCCCACGTATCCAGTTAATGATCCTATTCACTTTGACAGCGGCATCCTCTGCGTCACTCGGATCAACCCCGAAATCAACCGCCACCGGGCCGCGGCCGCCGCTGACCGAACCGGCTGCGCTGAGCCATGCTGCAGACTGGCCAAGATCGGTTACAAAGTCCAGGATTTCAGCAGACTGGTCTACAGCCCCGTCGTTATTCAGGTCGTTCCAGGTAAAGATGTAACGCCTGTACATGTTGTGGGCCTGGGTATAATCAAACTCATCGCCGGAAACATCCCGGTTGGTGGTAATATTGTTAGTGGCATCCCCAGAATCTTCATCCGTTTCCGTATAGTTCAGCCAGTCAGAGGTTGACCACAGGTATTTAATCTCAAACAGGGAGGGGGTGCTCCCCAGACAATCTTCGGTAACCTCATCAAAGAAAGCCACCTCGCCGTTGGCAATAACACCCAGGCAGGCCTGGGTCTCTTCATCATCTGAATCGTAGTAGATAACCACCGGCTGGTCGTAGATCGTATCCAGGGCGCCGTCGCCGCTGGTGTCCGCCACCGCCTCCAGCCCGCCATTGCCGCCGGCAGGGTTGGTATCAAGATAGAGGATGCCACTCGCGTCAACCAGGAAGGAATGGACCTCACCGGTCCACTTGGTAAATCTCGGCCTGTTCAGTGCATCATAGCCGATCAGCTTGTCCGGCCAGAAAATCGCCTGGTAAAGCGCCCCTTCGCCGCCGCGCGAGGCGGAAATAACCGAGGCTGCCGAACCGGAGGAGGTCTTGGTCAGGATGCTGGCAAACAGTGCGTCAAGGGATTCATGCAGGGTTTCCGGGCTGCCGCCGTCAAAAACCGTGCCGTTTTCAGAGCCATAGGCCGCTGCCTCATCCAGCAGGGTGGCGGGTCTGCACTCACCGGCCAGGCCCATCCGGCTGGAGCCGGTCTCAACAATAAAGGTGTTGATCTTGTTCTTCTGCTCGGACGAGCCTGCCCCGAATGCTTCAAGCGCATAGATATCGGTGCTGTTCTGGGCAAAATAGGAGTAGTCGTCAAACATCGTGCTGCCCATGAGCTCGTCGCAGCCGTCAACGTCGTCGCCGTCCGACAGGGCGGCTGCCCCATCTTCGGTAATAGTCGTGGCAAAATCGATCATCGTCGAATTCAGGTCCGCTGTTGAAGCGCCCTCGGTGATGATGATCACGTTGTTCTCCTGGCAGGGTGCGACAACCGGGCCGACCAGTTTCGTCCAGTCCGTGATACCGACATCATCTGTGATTTTACCGGTAGCGCTGCTCGAGGTGCCACCGTCACCGGTAATATAATACTGGTTATGGGCAAGGACCAGATCGCCTACAGCATAGGTGCCGGTGACATTCCACGTCGGTGTGCCGGACACGTCGGTATCCACATCAGCAGTGACATTCAGCCAGGAAACCGTGCCATCGTCTGTGGGTCCCCCGCCCCCGCCGGCCCCGACGCTGGCGATGCCGCCCAGGATGGTCCGGTAGTACTCGTTGCCCTTCCGCACGATGGCGCCCGCGTCATATTCGGTGTCCGCCGCCCAGGTCTGGGCATAAGGAATGACCATGTAGTCACCGGCGCCGTTTATCCGGTAATCCTGGTCGGTGCCGCCTGAGTCGGCATAGGTTTTCTTTTCACCGTAGTAGCCTACTGCGGTGTGCATCGCCTCGGACAGCGGTGTCCAGGTGGTGGCATCGGTATAATTGATCTGCCAGACCAGCACGTCGGTATGGTTGAACCCGAACCAGGTTGAATACCAGTAATCAACCGGCACAATAATAGAGGCGCCGTCCTCGGTGGAGCCCAGGGCCGTGCAGTCGCTGAACTTGGAGAAGCCGTCCAGAACGCCGTCGCCGTCAATGTCGGCATTGCATTCAGTCTCGTCGCCAAACTGGTTAAAGGTCATCAGGCCGATCCTGATCATCCTGGCATATTTCTGGATCAGGCCGCTCGGATCGTCGGCCTCGGTCCACTTGATCCTGCCCTTCATGGTCAGGATCGGATCGGAGAGCTGCGCCTCGGCGCCCATGCCGGTGAGAAAGGCAGGTATGCCGGCAAAGCTTCCGTCAGTACTGGACACCGAGTCGCTCGGGTCAATGATCTGCGGGATCTCCAGGGCGCCGCAGAAATCCTTCATGGCCTGCTCTACGCAGAGGTCCGCACTGCCGTACAGACCACCCGGATCCACCCAGCCGGAGCCGGGCGGCAGCGCCAGGGTCGTTGTGGTGGTCGTCGTAGTCGTTGTGGTTGTCGTTGTGGTGGTTGTCGTTGTAGTAGTTGTAGACGTGGTCGTGGTGGGCGTCACCCGTTCCACCGGCAGGCTGGTTGGGCCAAAGATGACATTGCCGCCGAATATGCCCCTGGCATTTCCACCGGTAACCATATCAAAGGTGATGGTGTCACCCACCTGCCAGTCGCTCCAACCCGTTAACCTGTCGCTCCAGCCGCCACTGCCGAGATAATGGGCAAAGGTCCCTCCACAGGCGTTCAAAGGGTAATCGCCAACACCAACACAACAGGTATCTACCACCGCTACATCTGGTGTTATAGGATCAGCATCATCATCGACCCAACAGGAAATGGTCGCTGGTCCGTCACAGCAGGTGGCCTCGTTAAACGGGTAGTCAATAAATGATGACCTGTTCTGTGAGTCTGTGACAAAACCAGTATCGAGCCTGGTCTCTATGGCCTGGCTGGCAATCGGTCCGATCGCTATCTTATAGCTCCCCAGAACCAGGCGGGCCGCACTGGGGTAACTGAAACTGTCGACCTCATTATATTCGGCAGTAGCCGACACCGAGTTCTCTTGCCAGTTTTGTATCCAGGTATTCACCACAAGGATCACCTTGCCAACGCCGGAGCAGCCCTTCAGGGTGACATCGTAAATCCTGTCGGTAACCTTGAGGAAGTTCACGCCGGTATGGGCCAGCGAACCGGTTTCGGTAATGATCAGGTCGGCTGCCGTATTGAAATTTACCACATCCTGGTTAAAGGTCACCCGGAAAGTTATTTCGGTGGCCGAGGTGGGGCTCGGAGTCAACGGAATGATCTGCATTACATAGATATTTGATGCAGCCCTGCCCGGCAGGGTGGTCGTGGTCGTTGTGGTTGTTGTTGAGGTCGTGGTTGATGTGGTTGATGTGGTTGTCGTTGTCGTGGTCGTTGTAGTGGTGGTGGTCGTATCCTCTGATATGAGGGTGAACTTCACTGCATCGGCATTGGTGTAGTCCGAGCCGGTGATATTATCCAGGATCACCTGCGCCTGGATAGAGGCCATGAAGTGGTGGTTGCCCAGGGAATACCAGGTCCCGCACATGCCGCCGTCAGCCGGCTTTTTCTGGCTTACTCCAGGAAATAACGATGAACCGGTGTCATGCACCACTGTGTAGGTGACGTTCGGGTCCCGGTCATTTTTATTTTTCTCACAGGCGGACCAGACCGACACCTCCCAGACACCGTCAACCGTCATGAACCGGTCCCAGGTAGCCTGGCGGCCGGCAACATCTGTACGATAGGAGTTGGAGCCGTGTTCGTCGCTGGCGTTCGATGAATTCCAACCGGGCCGGCTGCTTGGGTCGGGAACTATAATGTCAGCTGCGGCCTCGGCACTGGCGACTATGAAGTCGTAGAAGGCCTGCAGCACACTGGTCCTTTTGCCTGGCTTGTCACTTGGTGTGAAAACAAGCTCCTGCAGGGCGGCCAGCAGTTGGAAGCGGGACGTTGCGGGTTGCGGTTCCGATTCCACAACTGCAGCTGCCTCTTCAATCGTGGTCTGCCCAGTTAATGGTTCCTGGCTAAAGAGATCCTGTCCTTCATGGACGTCCTGCCCAGCGATCAGGGTCTGGTCGGGCTCCTCGCCGTTATAGGGGAACATCGGCCCCGGCGGCACAGGTTTGCCCGGATTCCAGCAGCGGCCCACATAACCCTCCTGGGTGGTGATCTTGCCGGCGCAGCCAAAACCGGAACTGTCCTGCTCTATGTCCCAGGCGTCAATGTTCACATATACCCGCTCGCAGGCGTTTTGCATGGACTGGACCGTACCGCCGCCGGGCGGCCAGACGCCGTGCTTGATCTCGTACCAGCAGGCATGCACGATATGGTTGAAGGCGGCGTTGTTGTCGCCCTCCGGCGAGTTGTTCTTCGGGTTACCCAGACAGGCGTCAATATAGCCCTTTAATTTTCCCTGGTTGAGTTTGGTTGGATCGGTGACCGAATTCAGGTAGTCGATGGCCTGCTGGCAGGCGGTGGGGTCATAACCGTCCGGGGTGACCTCATAGATTTCAAATACCGTGTTGTTTGCCTCATTCAGAAAAGGTGTGGCGCCATCGTCAGTCCCCAACCACTCAATACCGAGGGACAGCTTAAAGGTGGAGCCGCCCGCATCGGTCAGGTCGACCTGCTTGATCATCCTGGCTTCCTGGCAGCCCCTTGATTCCAGGATAAGCTGCCTGACCGCCGGGTCAGGATCATCGTCATAGAATTTACCGCCGCTCAGGATCCACTTCTGGATATCCATCTTGGAGGTGGCCGCCCAGTTCAGCAGTTTGCCGGTGGCGGTAAAGGCGTTTACCACAAAAGGGTCGCCGGTTTCATCAATGGTGATGCAGACATCGTCACCGGTGTACTCGGTGTCGGTGGCCGAGGCTGTCAAACACTCGGCGTCGGCAGCCGCCTTGTCGGCCAGCATCTCGAACTGGCTGTTGGCCTGGCTGTATACATACCACTCATCCTGCTCAAAGTAGCCGGCATAGAGGTTCAGGTTGCTGAAGCTGTCGTCAAAGCAGGAGCCCGTGTCTTCCATATAGGCCAGGTCATACATACTGGCGGAGTTGTCTAGCATGAGAAGGACGTTGGGAGTCACCACCCGGGTCCCCAGAAAGGGCGGCCTGGACGTACCTTCCTCGCAGGTGCCGCTGACCGCTTCCTGGGCGGCAAAGACCCCCAGAAACAGGAACAGTACTGCTGCGGTTATTGCTGTTGTCGCTTTCTTTCCTATGCGTGCCATGATGTGCCTCCTGAGACGACTGCTTCCCCTACAAAGCTTGTTACTTTGGGCCATTTATAGGTAAAATTTTACTGATTCGTTACGTTGTGCTTCGATCACGCCTTTTGTTAATAATTACAGGTGCCCCCCAGGCCCAGTTTATGGATCCACTGGATGTAGTGCAGGGACGAGCTGTTCTTGTCGCCAAACCGCAGAGCATATATATCATAGATGATATTGGCACCGCCGCCGCCGGACCCCTTGCCGAGGCCTTCATAGCCGGCCGCCATCTGGATGGCGGCGCCGGTTGCAAATCTCGTGGCGCCGCCGATGGCCAGGTTGGTATGGGGTTGGTCCGGGTCGGTATCCGGGTCGTACTCCGGCGGATAATAGGCAACAATATCCGGGAACGTCGCCGGATCGGTCGGGTCGCCCTCCGGACTGCCGGCAGTCTGGTTGCGCCAGAAGACCAGGTCGTTGATCCGGAGCATGCCTTCAATAATTTCCTGCCCGGTTGGTATGCCATCCGTACCGGTGGGCGTATCTGTAAAACCAACAGTACAGGCGATATTCTCCTCCAGCAGCTCCGATGCACTGTCAAGGGCTGCTTCCGCCCCGTAAAAGGTTATGGTGTCGGTTTTCATATTATTGGTGATCTTGATATCGGTTGTGCTTATCTTGTTCAGGCCGATGCCGATCAGAAAGATCAGGATAAGGATCAGCAGGGCGACGTTGATCACCGATCCCCTCTGGTTGCTTACTATGTGATGCGGCCTGTTTTTCATAACTATAAATCCCGCCACTGTTTAACGTTTGCTGTTAATTGGCATCCATGCGAATGGTTTCAATATTCATCCGGCGCGGTACATCCTTTATGCGCCACTCAACGATTACATTGATCGTTTTGTTGTCTTCAATCGGCTCGTCCACGGCAATATTCCAGTAGACCGTGTACATGTCGTTCCTGCCGACGTCCGGGTCCGTGTGGTCGGCATCTGCAGCACCAAAATGCTCAAGGCCGAAATTGTCGCCGCCAGCCGCCACCGTGTCACTTCCCACATTGGTGGGGTCCTGGTCGGTGCCGTCGGTATCGGTGTCATTCATATTGGCGACATCGTCATAATCGAGGATCATCAGCTCCTCGATCTTGCTGGCAGCCAGGCTGGTGGCTTCCGACATGTTGCCGGAAAAGGCGCCGCTCTTCAGCGACGAGATATTAAGGGCGGTCACCCCCACCATGCCGATCATGAAAACAGTCACGCCGAGCAGCACCTCAAGCAAGGAAAACCCCTTGCTGTTATGAATTAATTTTAAGCCTGGTATATTCTGCACTGTATCAAAGCCCTGCGTTACGAATTTTTACCTGCTTATTAAACATCCGGCGCCGTAAATTATCACCCTGGGGTCCCAGAATCTCTACGGCTCCGTTCGGGTTGATATTTAAATACATCTCGTTGTTGGTATAGCGGTAGTCCTCATTGGTGGTCTGCACCACCAGGGAGATCTGCACGGCCCGGATTTTATTCATCTGGCCGGTATCAAGCGATCCGGCCACCGGCGGTACTGTGGTGGCTGCTGCCGGGTCTATCCACGTGCTGTCCTCATCGAGATAGACAAAGTCCAGGGCGGAAACATTGGTGATTATTTCGACGCTGGTCCCGGCATTAATATCATCGAGATACAGGCCGAAAATACCATCGCCGTCCGGGTCCAGCCGTTGGTATTGAATGTTTTCACCGGCACCATCCAGGACGCCGTCCCCATAAAAGTTTTCATCGAGGCCAGGATCCAGTAAATCTGCCCCGCCGTCATTGTCATTATCAATACCGCCGTCGTCCTCGCCGCCTGTCAAGTCCATGGTGAATTGCACCCTATTGCTCGTCGCAATGACAAACCCGGCATTCTCATCATTTTCCTCGTTCATGCCGGCTCTCCTGATGTCCTTTTCCAGGATAAACATGCCGATCCGCAGGTTCTGCTGCAGTTCCAGCATCTGCTCCTGGGCATCGGCCCCCTGGGAAAAGGAAACATAGCCGCGATAGATGCCGATCACGGCAATGCCGGTAAGAACCACCGCCACCATCAATTCCACCAGGGTGAAACCTTTACTTTTTTCTAAACAATACAATCGAGCCATGGGGTTCTATCTGTTTTGATTTTTACATCCATTGAGATTAAGGTGTTGCAACAATATTGATAAAACTTTACAATTTCTTAAAAGATACTGTCTGGATTAATAACCCTTAAACTTACTAAACCCCCTATTAAACAGGAAGCCGGCTATGAATACCAAATCGTTTTCAAAAGGTTTTACTCTTGTTGAGCTCATGGTTGTAGTTGCTGTCATTGCCATTTTAGCTGCTGTTGCCATCCCTGCTTACTACAATCATATCCTGCGGGTCAGACAGTCCACGGCCCACAATAACCTGCTCGATATCAAGGTTGTCCAGGAAATGTTCTATTCACAGTACAACACATACGGGGGTTGGCCGGCCGACGGCAATACATTTAGCAACTTATTAAGCTTCAGCATTTCCGACTCCACCTATTATGTTTTTTCCACTTCACCCACTGCCGGCGGCGAGGATTTCTTTGCTTTAGCACAAGGCAAAGACGGCACTAAGCTTGAAGATAACGAGATCAGAATACTTGACAGTGAGAGTGACCCCGTAGAAACCGTCGAGCCGGTCGGCTTTAAATTCTCCTTAATGTTCCAGTAGCCTTCTTTTTTGGGGTTTTGCCCATTTATTTTCTACTCCACCTTTCGTCGGGAGGCCCGACTGGATCTGGTATCTCAGGCCGCCAGCGGGCCAGCCTGATCCTGCCGGTAGTGTCATTTTCCAGCACCAGGGCATAGGGTTTGCCTTTCATATTGCTTGGACTGTTTGGTACAGGCAAATAGACTATTACAGTGCCGGTTTGATTGTAGGTCCCATTGGAGCGGAATATAAGAGCATTACCGGCAAGCACAACTCCATCCTCACCAAGCAAATTTGTCTGAACGCCACCAACAAATGGGGTTTTATCTGGTCCGTCGGCCGGCAGCGGGTCAGCAGTAAAATCATAATACTCCACACCATTGCTGAAAATTACTTCCTTAATCATGTTGTCGGCCGGCTCATCGCTGCATCCATTAACAGTTGTTTCATCTATACAGATATCGTATCCGTCGCTGACAAAATCTATCAGTACATCTGTATTTTTGGCGACCGCCTCAGCTCTGGCAAGATTAAAATTACCGCGCATGTCAAAGGCTTCAGCTTTAACATTGGCAATGGGGTTGCTGAACATAAAAACAATGCCCGTCGCCAGGATGCCGATAACCACTAAAACCACCATGAGCTCGACAAGGGTGAACCCATTGGGGGAGTAACCCTTTTTTGATTCAATAGCTGATGGCAAGGATTTCATCATTGTGCTGGTTCAAGTCCGCTTAAGTAACAACTGATAAGATTTCTTCTTCCAATAATCTCCGTTTTATGGGTATAGTACAGCATATATATTCAAGCAAAATTCATGCCCGTTTGGCATAAAAAATGGCTTTGGGGGTTATCCGCAAAAAGGGACACCCAGAAGAGGCAATATTTTTAGTTTAATATCAAACAGTTAAAACTGTTTCAGCAAAATCAAATATCTCAATTATCGGGGTTTTTTAAAAAGAAAAAAATAGAGCAATTCTGGCTTTTTACAACCCAAAGTGACAAAAATTGGTAAACACCGTTGACATTTTCCGCAAATTGAGCAATATTGGGCGACACAGGCGTGTAAACTTTGTTATCTAAACGTAAACCGGGTTTGCGACATGAAAAAAAATACAGATATATCAGAGGCTTTGCTGGCCAAGAAACGTTTGGCAGAACTCAAGATGCGGCTGGAGCGGGTCGCCCAGTCCTGGACCCTTGACAACTATCGGTCATTGGCACAGTTTTATGTCAATATTCTACCAAAAGTACTGGGGGCGGAAAGATGCACCCTGTATATCATCGAAATGGCCACCGAGAAAATCTGCTCCATCTTCGGCACCGGCCTGGAAGAGCGGCAGATCGAGCCGCCCAGGAAGGGATCCATTGTCGGCGAGGTAATTTCAACCGGCAAAGGGATCATTGTCAATGAGCTTGACAAAAAGGACGGGTTCCATACAAATGTTGCTGTAGAAACCGGCTTTGTGACCCGCAACATGATCTGCGCCCCCATCAAAAGCTCTACCACCCATGGGGTTACCGGTGCCATCCAAATACTTAACAAGCGACTCCATGGATCCTTTCGCAAAGAGGACCAGGCATTGCTTGAAGAAGTTGCCCTCTTCCTTTCCATGTCCATTGAAAACATCATAGTCAACCAGGAGATCCTGCGCATTTCAAACCAGATGAACCAGGAGTTCGAACGGCTTGACAAGGAGCAGACCTTTGATTTCCTGTTTATTGCAGAAAGCCAGGCCATGCGCGACGTACTCGACCTGGCCCGCCTGGTCAGCTCGACGCCGGTCAATGTGCTGCTGCAGGGTGAAAACGGCACGGGCAAAGAAATTATCGCCCGCATGATCCATGAGGCCAGTGACCGACACGACAAACCCTTTGTGGCAGTTAACTGTGCCTCCATTCCGGAACATCTCATGGAAAGCGAGTTTTTCGGTTATGAAAAAGGCGCCTTTACCGGCGCCGACCACAGCCGCAAAGGGCGCTTCGAAGAGGCGAACGGCGGGACGCTGCTGCTGGATGAAATTGCCGATATGCCGCTCACCATCCAGCCGAAATTCCTGCGGGCCATCCAGGAGGGCGAAGGCAGCCGGCTGGGCAGCAACAAGCTGATCAGTTACGACTTCAGGATCATCAGTGCCACCAATAAGGACCTGCGGGAAGAACTGGAAGCAGGCCGCTTTCGGGAAGACCTGTATTTCAGGCTGTTTTCTGTAGAAATACGATTGCCGCCGTTGTGCGACAGAAAGGCAGACATTGCCCCCCTGGCAATAGCCTTTCTCGATGAGATAAGCAGGCGGTTCAATAAAAAGATCGCCGGTTTTTCGCCGGAGCTGCTCAACCTGTTTGAAGATTATAACTGGCCGGGCAATGTCCGCCAGCTGCGCAGCGAGGTGGAACGGTTGGTGGCGCTGACCCCGGAAGGCTCTACCATGGGTCCGGAAAAATGCTCCCGGGATCTCCTGTCGCTCTCCTTCTCAGCTCCAGAACGACGGTCAACAGATTCCTTCTCCGGGTTGTCCATCCCTGACCAGGTAAAGGGGCTGGAAATCAGGCTTATTGGCAAGGCCCTTGAGGAAAGCGGCGGCAACAGAGTCAAGGCGGCTGAAGCCCTGGGCATTACCAGGAAGGGCCTGCACAAGAAAATGAAACGCTACCAGCTGGACAGCCAGTAAAGAATCCGGGCTCTGAGGACCGGGTTTTCATGAACGAATAAACATTGGACTTTTAATGGGTATTGAGAAAAAAATATTTATCAGCCAGCTCACCGACGGGCAGCATGTTGAGGATCATTTTCTGGTCAAGGAAATAAGCCGTGCTGAAACACGCTCCGGTAAACCGTACCTTATGTTAACCCTTATGGACCGCTCCGGCGAACTGCCCGGCCGGGTATGGGAAAATGCTGATGCATTGCTGGCGGAGTGCGAACCGGGCCGCCTGGTCCTGGCCGCCGGCCTGGCGCAAACCTTTCGGGGGACCCTGCAACTCAAAGTCAACACCATCAGGAAAGTTGAAGGTTGCGAAACAGACATGCTGCTCTTTTGGCCCTCTTCGCGCCACAACATCCAGGAAATGGCAAATCAGGCGGTATCGCTGGCTCAGGGTATCAACGAGCCCTTTTGCCGGAAACTGCTGCTGAGGTTTTTCGACGACACCTCTTTTTTTGCTGATTTCCAGGTGGCCCCGGCTGCCAAAAACATGCACCATGCCTACCTGGGGGGACTCCTGGAACACACCCTGTCGGTAAGTCGACTTGCTGAAAGCGTTAGCGGCCTCTATCCCGGCCTTGACCGCGACCTGCTGCTGACCGGTGCCCTGTTACATGATATCGGCAAGGTCAGAGAGCTCTCCTTTCACTCCTATCCCTTTGACTATACCGACCAGGGGCGACTGGTCGGCCATCTGGTGCTCGGCGTCAAAATGATCCAGGATATGGTTAACTCCATTGCCGATTTTCCCGATGCGCTGGCCATGCGGCTGGAGCACCTGGTCCTCAGCCACCATGGCCGGCACGACTTTGGCTCACCAACGCTGCCCATGATGGGTGAGGCGTTTGTACTGAACTTTCTAGACGATCTCGACGCCAAGCTGAACTTCATGGGCCGCCTGGAGGAGAAGGCCTCTGAAGAGGGCTACCAGTGGACCGATTTCCAGCGCACCCTGGAGCGCTTTCTTTTTGTCAGGGGTAGGCCTCACCAGGAAAAACATGGGCCGGGAGATACAGACGACCAGGACACCGCTGAAAGCCACTCCAACAACACACAGCAACAAAACCTTTTTTAACGTGCACATGGGCTCCACTGATTACCGTTTTATTAATCTGCTCGGCCAGGATAAGGCCAAAAGTTTGCTCAGGGAGGCGGTTGCCCGGGACAGAATGAGCCACGCCTACCTTTTCAGGGGTCCTGATGGTGTTGGCAAGAAAAGGGCGGCCCTGACCTTTGCCGCATACGTCAATTGCCCGGGCCCCGATATGGATGACGCTTGCGGCCAGTGCATCCCATGCAAAAAATACCTGTCCGGCAACCATCCGGACCTGCTCACCGTACAGCCTGACGGCGCCGCAATCAAGATCGGTCAGATCAGGGAACTGAAAAAAAAGCTTGTCTTCCCGCCCCTTGAGGCAAAGTACCGGGTTGTTGTCATAGAAGACGTACACACCATGAAGCGGGAAGCAGCCAACAGCCTTCTGAAAACCCTGGAAGAGCCGGCTGCACAGAATCTTCTTATCCTGACGGCTGACCAGGCCGGGGAGATCCTGCCGACAATCCTGTCGCGTTGCCAGGTCGTCCCTTTCATGCCCCTTACCCATGAACACCTGGCAACCATTCTGCAGGCAGAAAACGAACTGGATGACTTGACAGCCAAAACCCTTGCAGCAGTGTCCGAAGGCAGCCTGGGACGTGCCCAGCTGCTCATCAAAGAAAACCTCCTGGAGTTCCGCAGGGAAATAGTTAAACAACTCCTTGGTGTTCAGCGCGGCCAAAGCGGGGCGGTTGAGACGGCTTTACGCCTGGCGGAGAAGACCGGCGAGATCAAAGAAAATATTTATGAACTGCTGGCCCTTTTGAGACTGTGGCTTCGTGACCTTATACTTATTGGCGCCGGCGAGCCCGACTCGTCAATGATCAATCAGGACCTGCTTGGGCTGCTGCCGGCTGCCGGTAAACGCTGGAGCATGGACCAACTGTATGAACGGTTGCATTTGCTTGACCGGGCCGAGAAGGAACTGCGGCAGAACTGCAGCCGCGCCCTTGTTTTCGAAGTTCTTTTTTTAAACCTCCTTTAATGGTATAATAAAAAGTTTGCGTCACATGACGACTCAGTTTACGACAATTTTTTCAATTTTATATATATAATAACATGGACCAGCAACCGAAAAACGACCAGCAGCAACCAGACCGGAAAAAAGACGAACGTTCGCTCAATTATTACAAGGTGCGCTTCCGCCATGCCGAGCATGACTTTTCAGCCGCCACCAGACTGCAACAGCTGCAAAAAGACGAAGTGGTCATGGTGCAGACCGAACATGGACTGGAGCCGGCTCTGGTGCTCTGTTCCGCGCCGACATGGCCGGCCGAGACCCACAAAAAGCAGACGCCCCATTTTACCATTGCCAGGCGGTCCACCAGGGACGAGACGGCCAAGTTTGAAAAACTGGGGGGAATGGAGAAAAAAGCCTTTCATCTCTGCCTGGACCTGATCAAAAAACTCCAGCTGCCCATGAGCCTGGTCAAGGTGGAGCGCTTTTTTAACGGCGGCAAAATTATTTTCTATTTTACCGCGGAGAACAGGGTGGATTTTCGGGAACTGGTCAAAAGCCTGGTGCAGGAGTTCCGCACCAGGGTGGAAATGCGCCAGATAGGCGTCCGCCACGAAACAAAAATGCTGGGTGGTTTAGGGTGTTGCGGCCGTGAGTTGTGCTGTTCTTCGTTCATTCAAAACTTTGAATCGGTTTCCATTAAGATGGCCAAGGAGCAGAACCTGCCTCTCAACCCTGCCAAGATATCCGGGGCCTGCAACCGGCTGCTCTGCTGTTTGAATTACGAGTTTAAGACCTACAAGTCAATCCGTAAGAACATGCCCAAAATAGGCAAAAAAATAACAGTCGATGACCAGCAGTACAGGGTACGGCGTCACAACGTCCTGCAGGAGTCAATCGTGGTCACCGATGCAGATGATGCAGAAAAAATACTGACTAAGGAAGAGTGGCAGACAGCCCTTGATACGGCTACTGCAAAGGAAAAATGAGCCTTTATATAACCACCCCGATTTATTATGTGAACGCCCAGCCGCACCTGGGCCACGCCTATACAACCATCCTGGCTGACACTTACTGCCGCTTCAGGCGGCTCTGCAAGGAGGATGTGCGCTTTCAAACCGGCACCGATGAACATGGCGACAAGGTTGTCGAAGCAGCCCAGGCAGACTCCGTGCCACCCAGGGAATACGTTGACCGCATCAGTGCCTTGTTCAGGGACGCCTGGCCGCCGCTGAACATCGAACCGGACAATTTTATCCGGACCACTGATGACCTCCACATCCGGACGGTACAGAACATCCTGCAGCAGGTGTACGACCAGGGCGACATATACCTGGGCGACTACTCCGGCCTCTATTGCAAGGGCTGTGAACGGTTTCTGACTGAAAAAGAACTGGTGGATGGCAAATGCCCCGACCACCAGACGGCGCCCTCCCTTATTTCTGAGAGCAATTATTTTTTCCGCATGGGCAAATATCAGGACTGGTTGATCGACCACATCAAAAAAAATCCTGAGTTCATTGGCCCGGAGCGTTACCGAAACGAGGTTCTGTCGTTTTTAAAAGACCCCCTGGAGGATCTGTGCATATCAAGGCCCACCAGTCGCCTTACCTGGGGCATCCCGCTGCCCTTTGACGACAAGTTTGTCACCTATGTCTGGTTTGATGCCCTGATCAACTACCTGACCGGCATAGGGTATCCGGACGGGCCTGACTTTTCCAGGTACTGGGAGGTGGCGGAGCATGTCATTGCCAAGGACATCCTCAAGCCCCACGCTATTTACTGGCCGACCATGCTCAAGGCCATCGGGCTGGCGCCATACAAGCGCCTGCATGTGCACGGCTACTGGAATATCAACGCAGCCAAAATGTCAAAAAGCATTGGCAATGTTGTGCGGCCCGATGAGCTGCGCCGGGAATTTGGCGTTGATACGGTTCGCTACTTCCTGATGCGCGAAATGTCCTTCGGCCTTGACGCCTCTTTCAGCGATGCAAGCGTGATTGGGCGCCAGAACGCTGACCTTGCCAATGACCTTGGCAACCTGTTCAGCCGCTCTCTGTCGATGATCAGCAAATTCAGCAATAGCATTGTACCTGCCCCGGGTGAACCTGAACCCCTGGACACCGAACTGGCTGAAGCCGCGACTGCCATGATCGCCGAATACATCTCGCTCATGCATGATTTTGCCTTTAACCGGGCCTTGCAGTCTGTCTGGAAGGTGATCAGCCTGGCCAATAAATACATCGTTGTAAATGAGCCGTGGGTGCTGGCCAAGGATCCTGCCAAGGGCGCCAGGCTGAACACGGTGCTGTACAATCTCGCTGAAACCCTGCGGCTGATAGGGCTGGCCATTGCACCGGTTATGCCGGAAACCAGCATTAAAATGAGGACAGCCCTTGGCCTTACAGGGGATGAGGGCGAGGAACCGAACTTTATAGACCACGGGTCCTGGGGCATTACCCGCCCCGGCCAGGTGCTGTCTGCCGGGCCTGCCCTGTTTCCGCGGCTCGACAAAAAGGAGAAAAACAGCAAAGCGCAAAAGACACCGAGCCAGGAAGACCCTACGCCAGATGCAGCGCATTCGGCTGACAACCTGCTTTCTTTTGATGATTTCAAAAAACTGGATTTGCGGGTTGCCGAGATCACGGCTGCTGAAAAAATCAACAAATCCGACCGGCTATTAAAGCTAACCGTAAAAGCGCCTGAAGAGCGGACCGTTGTGGCAGGCATTGCCGAGCATTACCAGCCGGAAGAATTGGTTGGCCGCCAGGTTGTCATGGTCGCCAACCTGAAGCCGACCAAACTGATGGGAGTACTCTCCCAGGGCATGATTCTTGCAGCACGGGACGAGAGCGGCAAGCTGTCGCTCACCGGCCTGGCGGATACACTCCAGCCGGGCAGTAAGGTTTCATAATTATTTTTTAAGGAGCTGGACAGCATGTTCATGATAAGTAACTTTTTATTCGCCCTGGCCAAACTGGTCGACTTTGCCCTGAGTGCCTATATGTGGATCATCATTGGCCGCGCCATATTATCATGGGTCAACCCTGACCCCTACAATCCCATTGTCCGCTTCCTCCATGAAGTAACAGAACCCGTTCTGTCCAGAATCAGGCGGCTGGTGCCGGCCTTTGCCGGAGGCATTGACTTTTCGCCGGCGATTCTCATTCTGGCCATAATTTTCTTGCAGGGTTTTCTGGTACCAACCCTGAAGCAAATGGCGGCGGCAATTGGATAAAACAGAGGAGACAAGAGGATGAGCATAACTCCACAGGACATTCTCGAACAGGAATTTCGTGTCAGGTTCCGCGGTTTTGACATGGCTGAGGTTGATGCCTTTCTGGAAAGAGTGGCTGAAAGCTATTTCAGGCTTGTTGAAGAAAACAAGAACCTCAATGAACAGGTCGAAGCATTGCAAAAGAGCAGTGCAGCTCCCGGCAGCCAGGACACAAGCCTCCAGGAGGTAATCGCTTCGGTCCAACAGGTTACCAATGAAATAAAAGCCCTGGACCGGCAACCACCGCCTGTAGACCTTACTGAGACATTAAGTGAGATCAAGCAGGCGGCAGAAAAAATTCACTCTGGCTTGACAACCCTTCAAGAGGAGCGGGAAGCGTACAGCAGCCTCAGGGAAACCATCGAAGAAATTGCCGCTGCGGCCAAGGAAGCTGCCGGTAAAGCACCATCTGCAGCTCCGGTGGATACTCCAAGTGGATTACCGACGGCCCTTGATGAGCTCCGGCAAAGCACTGAAAACGTTGGCTCTGAAGTGGCCGACCTGAAAAAGGAAATCTCCGGCTTGCAGCAGGCCCGCGATCACTTAAAGTCTGAAATGCAGGACCTTCTGCAGTTACACCTCGGCAAATTTGAGGAACGCGTTTTAAATGAACTCCGTGGCGCTGTAGTCCAAACTCCAGAACCAGAAACAGTACCTTCTAAAAAGCCCGCCCAAAAGGCAAAAGCAAAAGCACCTAAGCAAAAAGAAAAAGTCATGGAGTCCCGTATCCTTGAGGATGATGCAGAACTACCTGATTATGACGAAAAGGAGCTTGATGACAACACCAAATATGACGAAGGTGACATCCTTAATGAAGATAAATTGAGGGACCTTTTTGCCTCCATCATGGATGACGACGACAGCCCAGCTGAAACCGGCGGCGCGACCGATATGTTATTTGGCGGTGGAGGCATGGTCGAAGATGATCATGAACCTGAAGTTACCTTTATACTGGAAGACGCCCTTGAAGAGGAGTCGGGGGCTGAGGCCGGCAACAAACCAGATAACTAGCAGCAGCACGCTGATTTATTGGCAATGGAGTGCATTACCGAATTACAGAACAAAACGCTGTCGTTAAACGTTTATGTACAGCCGCGCGCCTCAAGAAACCGGCTGGCCGGCATGCATGGCAACGCCGTAAAGCTCTGCATCACAGCTCCACCGGTTGACGACAAGGCAAACGGCGCGGTCATTGTCTTTCTGTCCAAGCTGTTTGGGCTGCCAAAGTCCGCACTGCACATTAAAACCGGTAGACAAGGGCGCCATAAAAAGATAACAATAACCAATATCAGTTTATTGCAGGCCCAAAAGGCTCTTGCCGATGCCATGCAATAAAATACCACTGAGGCCACCATGCAAAAAGTTCAACTTTTCTTCTTTCTATTTTTATTCCTAATACCTTCCCTGGCTGGCGCAGTATGCATTGAAGGTGACTGCGAAAACGGCTTTGGTATCTATCTGTTCCCGGAAGGCGGTCGATATGCCGGTCAGTTTACTAATGGCGAAATAGAAGGCGAGGGCACCATGGAGTACGCTGACGGCAACAAATATACCGGCATGCTGGTGAAAGGGATGCCGAATGGTTCCGGTAAAATGGAATATGCCGGCGGCAGCCGATATACAGGGCAGTTTAAAGATGGCGAATGCAACGGCACAGGAACCTATATCTTTCCCGATGGTGCTGAGTATGTGGGAGGATTTAAAAATAACATGTTTGAAGGCAAGGGCACCTACTCCTATCCTGACAAAAGCAACTATAAGGGGGACTTCAAGGAAGGAACCTTTGCCGGCAAAGGAGTCTTAAGTGAAGACGGCAAGCTGTATGTCGGGAGTTTCAAGCAGGGTAAACCGGCCGGTGAAGGAACCGTGACCTACCTGGATAACTCGCAGGAAGTTGGCGAATGGAAAAACGGCGATTTCATCGTCAAGAAAAAGATTAAAGCTCCGAAGAAAAAGAAAACCTCTGGGGATGAAATCCTTTTTGAAGAAGAGGACCAGTTTGCCAGCGATTTCCTGGAGACGGAGCAGGAGCCAGGTGAGCCGATTTTTCCTGAAGCAGAAACCCTGGATCCGGATGATATATTTAAAGATGACCCGCGGTTTTCCCGGGATTTTCTGGAAGCGGAGCCTGCTGAACAGGAGGCCGGTGAACCTTTTTCCCCTGAAACAAAGCCCCTGACACCGGAAGAGCCTTTCTTTACAGAAAATGATGCAGGTGGCAGCTTTGAGAACGAACAAAGTCAGCAGTAACCCCTCTTAAAAAATCAGACCAGATGCATTAACACCTGGTTAGCCAGGGGCAAGCCCTTTGTCGTCAACCGCAAACGGTCTCCATCTTCCTCCACAAGTCCCTGCTCCACAAATCCAGTAAGTTCAGCGCCATAGTATTCTCGAGGCGTTAGCCCGAACCTGTCAAACAGGTGCCTGCATGAGACCCCCTCTGTCATGCGTAGTCCCATTATGACAGACTCCCGGAAACGGGCTTCGCATGAGAGCATTTCTCCCTCCGTGAATGACGGGATGCCCCTGTCGATCAACCTCACAAAGTCCATGGGCGTTACCACTGCTTTAAGCCGTACCCCGGAAAAACAGGAAACAGCTCCGCACCCCAAGCCAAGATAACTGCCGTTTTGCCAATAATTTATGTTGTGTCTGCATTGATAACCGGCTCGGCAATAATTGGATACTTCATACTGCCCGTACCCCTTGGCAGACAGCATCTCCTGGGCCAGCCTGAACATCGCTGCCACGTCCTCTTCGTCCGGCAGGTCAAGCTTTTCACGCTTCAGCATATCTGCAAAGAGTGTGCCCTCCTCAATGGTCAACTCATAAACAGAAAGGTGCTCAGGGCTTAACTCTATAGCCTTTTCAAGGGTTTGCTGCCAATTGCCAACCGTTTGACCCGGTAAACCATACATCAGGTCAAGGTTCAGGTTCTGAAACCCCGCCGACCTGGCAAGCTCAACAGCCAGGATTGCCTCACGGGATGTATGGCTCCGACCAAGAACATGCAGCATGGGATCGGAAAACGACTGGACACCTATGCTCAACCTGTTGACCCCGGCCTGTTTGAGCCGGGCAAGCCGCTCCCGGTTTATGGTATTGGGGTTTGCCTCGATGCTTACTTCAGGAGGCTTGCCGTCTGCTTCCGCAAACCGGAATTCTGTAAGGCATTCTTCAATAAAGGCACCAAGCAATTCCGGCTCAACAGCAGTCGGGGTGCCACCGCCGATATAGAGCGATTGAAAGGTTCTGCCTGTTGTCCAGGTGTGGACAGCCATCCTTTTGGCCTGCGTGCCAATGGCCTGCATATAGCTTTTCTTGGCCTGCTGGCCAAGGTCCGCATAGGACACAAATGAACAGTACGGACACTTGGTATGGCAAAACGGTATGTGGGCATAAATGGAAGCCGGTTTTTCCGCTGCTTCAGGGGTGGGATGCAGGTTTGTCGAACTGGCGCGGCATGAGGACATATCTTACTGGTTCAGCAGCTGGCTGCATTCCTCACGCATGGCAGCCATGTGGCCTTGGTCGGCAAAACTGAAGGCGTTGTCGGCCGCACCAATTATCAGGTGGTCCAGCAGGCTGATATCCATAAATGAGCAGGCCATCAAAAGGGTCTTGGTCAACCGGTGGTCCTGGACAGAGGGCTCAATATTGCCGGAGGGGTGGTTATGGGCGATGACCAGGGCTGCAGCATTATACTGCAGTGCCATCTTAACAAGCTCCCTGGGGTAAATGGTGTTGGAGGTAATGGTGCCGCTGGCTATTTTCTCGGTGGTGATTATGGCATGGGAGGCATCCAGAAAGATGGCGGTAAATGTTTCTTTCTTAAGGTCGCGCATGGAGTGGATGAGATAGTCGGCAACTTGCCGGGATGATCGCAGATACTGTTTTTCCTGCAACCGGTGCTTCAGGTAGCGGCGGCTCACACCATGTAAAAAATGAATAGCGAAACTATTGTTAGGGCCAATGCCCTTGACCTTTTGCAGCTCTTCTGGTGAAGCTTCCAGCACAGCGGGCAGCGAACCAAAGTGCTTGAGGGCCAAGCGCGCCTGCTCCTTGCAGTCCTTGCGCGGTGTACCAAGAATAAGCAGCAGTTCCAGTACCTCGGCATCCGTAAACGCCTCTATGCCCTTTTTCTGAAACTTATCCTTTAACCGCTGCCGGTGCCCGGCCCCTTTTTTTTGCCAGTCCTCTTTTTGCACCCTTATTTCCTGTCTGTCTGGATCGCTCTTTTAGTCCCCTGATAACTCCTTGGCAAACAGCTGGTTGGCCAGTTTCGGATTGGCCTTGCCCTTGGTCTTCTGCATAAGCTGGCCTACAAAGTATCCCATCAGCTTGGTCTTGCCGCTCCTGTAGTCAGCTACCTGCTGCTGATTTGCCGCGATTATCTCTTTGACCATGTCCAGGAGCTCACCCTCGTCGCTCATCTGGACGAGATTTTTTTCCTTGACCAGAGTTTCAGCATCCTTACCTGAGGCCATCATGTCCATGAACACAGACTTGGCTATCTTGCCGCTGATCGTGCCCCGGTCTATCATATTCAGCAAGGCGCCAAGGTTTTCAGGCGCAATCGCGCACTCTTTGATATCACCAAGGCCATCCTCGCCCTTCAACTCCCGCATGAGTTCGGTCATCATCCAGTTACTCAACTTTTTAGCCTGGGGGTACACCTTGTAGGCTGCCTCAAAATAATCCGCCAGCTCCTTTGCCGAGGTTAACACCTCTGCATCATAGTCCGGCAACTCAAACTCTGAGATAAACCTTTCTTGGCGCTCATCAGGCAGCTCGGGAAGGTCTTTCCTGGTCTTTTCAATCCACTGTTGATCAATAACCAGCGGGATCAGGTCAGGGTCAGGGAAGTACCGGTAGTCATGCGCTTCCTCTTTACTGCGCATGGAATTGGTAATATTTTTGTCAGCGTCCCACAGCAATGTCTCCTGGACTATTTTGCCGCCATCCAGCAGGACATCGCGCTGCCGCCTGACCTCATACTCCAGGGCGCGCTGCACATTGCGGAAGGAGTTCATGTTCTTTAGCTCTGTACGGGTGCCGAATTCCTGCTGGCCGATGGGCCGCAGTGAAATATTGGCATCGCAGCGGAAGCTGCCTTCCTGCATGTTGCCGTCACATATATCAAGATAGCGGAGAATGGCATGCAGCTTTTTCAAGTACGCAGTTGCCTCTTCAGGCGAACGAATATCCGGTTCACTGACTATCTCTATAAGTGGTACGCCGGTCCTGTTCAGATCAACATAACTCTTCGGTTCGTGCTCATCATGAATAAGCTTACCGGCATCCTCCTCCATGTGAATGCGGGTGATACCGATCTTTCTTTTCCGGTCCCCTGTGTCGATTTCTACCCAGCCATGTTCGGCAATCGGCAGTTCAAACTGGGACACCTGGTACCCCTTGGGCAGGTCAGGATAAAAGTAGTTTTTGCGGGCAAATCGGTTTGGTGAGGTAATCGTGCAGTTGGTTGCCAGGGCCATCCTGATGGAATACTCCACCACCTTTCTGTTGAGCACCGGCAGCACCCCGGGCATGCCAAGACAAACCTGGCAGGTGTGGGTGTTGGGCTCAGCGCCATGGGCGGTCGAGGCGCCGGAGAAAATCTTGCTCGTGGTCGCAAGCTGCGCGTGTATCTCCAGTCCGATGACTGTTTCAAAGTCCATACTTGCTCCGTTATTTTGCAGCTCCCTTAAGTACCCAGGCTCTCATTTGGGCCAACTCTACCGGCCAGTCGTCACTTACTCTTATTTTTAAAAACATTCTAAAGAGCCCATCAAAGGTCCGCATTGCCTCTTCGGCCATGCCGAGTTTTTCAAGAATTTTTCCTTCCTGGGCTATGCGGTCCGATGACTCTTCTCCTGGTGTCAGGGTCTTTGGCAGCCGCACATTACGGTATTCAAACAGGGTGGCAGTAAGGGTTAGGTGGTACTCGTATTCCCCCTTTGCCAAAAAGATACGAGCCTGTTCAATTTTCTTGCCCATGCGCAATCCGGTGCGGGCCTCCTGCAATTCCGCCTGCAGTCCTTTGCAGATCAGCTTCTCATGGGCCTCCCCCTCGCCTGACTCAAGCAGCATGTGTTTTTCAAAAACAACCTGGATGTCTCCTTCACCGTCCAGCAGAACGGCCCCACCCCTTTCTTCACTCTTGAACCAGAGCCAGGTAAGAAATTCCTGCCCGACAAACCGTTTTTCACTTATAATATCAACGAGATCCATTATAACAAGTCCTTTTATATAAACAGTTCCGGGCGAAGCTCCTTGAGCCTGTCCTGTTCTCCTGGGTCTAACAGATGTGCTGCTGTCAGGTACGGCACCTGCAAGAGTATGGTGTACCCGAAACATTCCTTAAAAAAATCCTCCAGTACGGACTGAGCCTTGACACTGGTGGCATAGAACAGCAGCGTGTTGTCGGCCAGGTTCCAGGACAAATCATACACCGACGGCAGAGGCATTGCCTTTTTGGTCAGCTGCAGCCTCACCTCCTCCTTTATTTGCTGCCGGTGCCCGCGGCTCAAACGCGGTGCATTCTGCTCTTTTTTGACCCGCTCCTCTTCCTTGAGGGAAAACTTCTTTAACAGGGCTGTTGAAACCTTTCTTTCGTCAATACGCAGTGACAGTACTATATGGTCGCCCACTGCATAGGAGGCTTCAGCAAACGTACTGTCGAACATGTTGTCAACAGCCACCCAGCCGATGGAATATTCATCAAAGGTATCATCTATGTCCTGAAAGGAAAACTGGTTGATCCGCTCCGCAGCAAATTCCCAGAAATTTTCAGGCAGCTGCCCGTCTATTGTATAGCGCACAAAACTTGTTGAGCCTGAAAGCAGTCCCACTCTATCCTCCTGTCTTATGAAATAATGGTAGCCGGCAAATTATTGCATCATAATTGTCGGCCTCGCAAAAAACACTCCGCCGACACATGCACCCGTAATCTCTTGATCTTATTAGGCCCTGTTGATGACCGCGAGACTTTTTACGAAGTCATCGTAATTGCAAGCCCAGATGTATAGCAAACCGAATGGCTGTCCTCAAGTTTTTTGATAGAAAGTTTTATATTAAATAAAAATTTCCTGAAAATCTTGCATTATAGGGTTCCATTGTACTTGACATCGATGTGCTGTTATTGTATGTATCCCTCTTTCTGCGTGGGTCGTTAACTCAGCTGGTAGAGTATCTGCCTTTTAAGCAGAGAGTCGCGCGTTCGAGCCGCGCACGACCCACCACTACATAATAGACTTTACGTCCCCATCGTCTAGCCAGGTCCAGGACACCGGCCTTTCACGCCGGCGACACGAGTTCGAATCTCGTTGGGGACGCCATAAATAATTCAAGGTTAGCCGGTTTCGGCTAACCTTTTTTTATGTCTTTAAAAAAGCCGCTCTTTCCAGTTTGTTCTACTCCTCAACACACCAGTCATAGGCATTCTGAAACATCTTCAGCCAGGGCGAGGCGCCAAGTTCTCTGTTCATGTCTTCGGACAGCCAGTGGGCCTGCCATTTCAGAAAGGTCCGTTCCGGATGCGGCATCATGGCCAGGTGCCTGCCATCCCTGGAACAAAGGCCTGTCAACCCCTGGGGCGACCCGTTCGGATTAAAAGGATACTGCTCGGTCGCCATACCGTTATCATCAACATACGCCAGGGCTGCCAACCCTTCTTCGTATACCTGTCTGGATATTTCCTGGTCGGGGAACAATAGGCGTCCTTCGCCGTGCGCCACATGGATACCGAAAACCAGGCCTTCCATGCCTTGTAGCATGACGGCATTACTCTTCAGAACCTTGACCGTTGACCAGCGCGATTCAAAGCGCCTGGAGTTGTTTTGCACGAAGCGTGGTTGAAGTGTTGGATCGATGCCCTGCCAGGGCACCCAGCCAAGCAGCCCAAACAGCTGGCAGCCGTTGCAGACCCCCAGGGTGAAAGTATCCGGGCGCTGGTAAAAATCATCAAACATTTTTTTCAGGGTGGTATTGAAAAGAGTGGTCGCTGCCCATCCCTTGGCACTTTCCGGTACATCGGCATAGGAAAACCCTCCCACGGCCGCAAGCCCCCTGAACATTTCAAGGGTTATGCGGCCTTCCAGAAGATCTGTCATGGTGATGTCCCAGGGCTCAAAACCCGCTGCATAAAAAGCGGCGCTCATTTCCCGGTCGCTGTTACTGCCTTCATCCCTGAGAATTGCCACCCGGGGTTTGTTTTTGCTGTCCAGTATGGCCTGCTTTGTTTCCTGGGGTGTAAAGCTGAGATGGTAGCCGGGGCCCTGGCGGTCATAAATATTGTCTTTTTCCTCTGCGGCGCACACCGGGTTCATCTGCAGCCTTTCAAGCTGAAAGCTGGTCTCTTCCCATAGCCCGCGCAGAACCCGCATATCCTCGTCCAGCACCAGGTCATTATTATAGTTTATCCGGACCCGCTTATCGCCAACTGTCCTGCCCAGAACCGTAGCTGGAATATCTTTTGCCGACAGCATATTTACAACTTCCGTCATATTGCTGTCGTCAATTTCCAGAACAAGCCCCAACTCTTCGGAAAAAAGCGATGCTATAGCATTCTCATCTCCCTGTAAATCCATCTCCAGGCCGCTGTTACCGGAAAAAGTCATTTCCAGAACCGTGGTTATGAGCCCGCCGTCGCTGCGGTCGTGACCGGCCAGAATAAGGCCTTGGCCGAGAAGTTCCTGCACTGCCCCAAAAACACGCTTCAACAGGCCTGGATCCTCCATGTCAGCCGGTTCATTGCCCACCTGCTTGAGGACCTGGGCCAAGGCGGAACCGCCGAGCCGGGTGTTGCCGCCGCCCATATCCAGCAGCAGCAAACTGCTCTTTCCCGACCGCTTGATATCAGGTGTGGCCACCTTGGTAATATCCGCCATTGCCGCATAGACGGAAATGACCAGTTCGCGTGGTGACTTAACTGTTTCAGCTCCGACCCGGGTGGCCATGGAAAGGCTGTCTTTACCGCCATCCACGGCAATGCCGAGAGGGATCATCACATCACGAATGGCGTGGGCGGCATCGACCAGGGCTCCACCTTCTCCCGGCAGCTTCGGCGCCCACATCCAGTTGGCAGAGCACTTCACCGTATCGAGGCTGTCAATTTTTGCAAAAACCAGGTTGGTCAGGGCCTCACCTACAGCCATCCGGGCACCGGCGGCCGGATCCACCAGCATCTTTACAGGCTGTTCGCCGATAGCAGTAGCAGCGCCGGTCACCCCGAAATGACTCTGGGCAATAACCGCCACATCGGCAACCGTTGCCTGCAGGGGCCCGCAGCACTGCTGCTGGGCAATAAGTCCGGTAACGGACCGGTCAACTTTATTGGTAAGAAACCGTTTCGAACCCACTGATAGAAGACGCAGTACATCCTGCAGGGCATCCCGCACTGTTATGTTTTCCGGTACATTCAGGGGTGGCAGCCCGGCATCGCTCCTGTTGTCCATAAAGGTTTTCTGCGGGATATTGCCCAGCACTTCACCCAGGTCCAGATCAACAGGTGTGGTTTTGTTAGCGCTGTCATAAACAACAAAATGACCGTCGCCGGTAACCTCACCCAAGACCTCGCAGTTCACCTTCTCACGATCACAGATCGCCTGAAATTTTTCGATATTTTCCGGCTTGATAAGAAATCCGTTGCGCTCCTGGTACTCAGCCACATAAATCTCGAGCACCGACATGGTGGGATCTCCCACCTTAATATTGCGGATGTCGATTTTACCGCCGGCGTTTTCCACTGTCTCCTTCAGTACATTACCGGGTCCGCCGGCGCCCTGGTCATGGATGACTTCAACCAGGGTTGTGTCTCCCATCTCGTTACAGGCCCTGATGACGCGGTTCATCTTCTGTTCCATTTCCGCATCACCGCGCTGTACGGCATTAAAGTCAAGGTCTTCAACGTTGTCGCCCTGCAGCATGCTGGATGCTGCACCACCGCCAAAACCGACCCGGTATGCCGGCCCGCCCACCTGAATAATATGCCAGCCTGTTTCTTCTTTTTTCTTTTCTGTATGCCGGGCGTCTATCTGGCCAATGCCGCCGGTAAACATGATGGGCTTCAGGTAGCCCCACCGCTCACCGTTGGGCAGCCGCATGTCAAAAGACCGGGTAAAACCCTGGATCAGGGGCTCCCCGAACTTGTTGCCGTAATCAGAAGCGCCGTTTGAGGCCTCTATCTCTATCTGCAGCGCTGTTGCCAAATTTGAGGGGTATTCAAACTGCTCCTCCCAGCTCATTTCATAGCCCGGGATTTGCAGGTTGGCGACGTTGTAGGCTGCGGTGCCTGCCACCACATAGCCACCCCGCCCGGTTCCCTGCACATCACGGATCCTGCCGCCGGTACCTGTTTCTGCACCAGGGAATGGCGCCACTCCGGTTGGAAAATTATGGGTTTCGGCAGTAAAGAGGATATGGTAGGTAGACTCTGTTCGTATCAGTGGTGAAGGCAAACCGGGCTTCTCCGGGGTGATCGTGACAATTTCTCGCCCGGCAACGCAGCTGGAGTTGTCTTTAAAAGCAATCACGCTATCCTTGGGGTTAGCGTCAAGGGTGGATATGACCACCTCCATCAGGGTTTCGTCCATCTCCCGGCCGTCTATCACCTGTTTGCCGCGAAAAAAACCATGCCGGGAGTGCTCACTGTTGGCATTATTTAAATCCATAATTTCAACAATGGTTGGGTTGCGGTCATGTTTTTTTACAAAATAGTCATAGTAAAAATTGCGATCCCATTCATCCATTGAGATACCGGGAATCCGGGAGAGAACATCCGGCCCACCACCAACCAGGTCAACCTCATACACATCTTCCGGCTCTACACCTGTTTCAAATGATGCCAGCGGTTCAGGATAGACACACTCTGTCATCCGGTCATGGTTGGCAGCGGTAAAATCCTGCGGGTCTTCATTTTCCGGTACGATATAGCGGCGGGACCTTTCAACGCGCGTAATTTGTTTAAGGCCGGTAGCCTGACAGATTGACACCATGTTGGCTGACCAGGCTGTGGCAAAATTAAGGCGGGGGCCGAGCTCCACAACGCGGCCCTTTTTTAAATTAGACTCTGTGCTGACGCTCTCTTTGATAAATCCATCTGCAAAAAGAAGCTGCAGCTGCTCCATTGCTTCGCCAGTCAGTTGACCTGCAGATTCAATATTAAAACAGTACTCCATCCCATCGTTAACCTTTCGAAATAAATGACTGATATGCATTGCCGCCCTCATATATCAAAAATTAATGAGCGTTTCTCCTGAAAGCCATCGCCCTTCAAGCAACCCCTTAAATTGACAACCACCTATAATCTTTACTAAAATCGTTTTTCGCACTGGCAAAGAAAAACTAAAACCATGAAGATAGCGCGACACGGCAAAGAGAACAAGAGACTTTCACCCCAAAAGACAAATTCCTGCATTTGTATTCTGAACTGCAGGAGCAGGACAGGAACGCATCATTTTATGCTTTTCTGCTGGTGTAGATAGCTGGCTGCAGCAACCTGGGTCAATGACAAAAAAACACCAGACTTAATACTAGTAAGAACTAGTACTTTGCCCTGCAGTTAGCCACAGGAAAGGATATTGGAGGGGGAGGAAGGCACTGGATGCAAATCAGTAATCAGGATCCCAGCTTTCATCAATTGTAAAACCATTATCGCCTGGAGTTGGCTTTGTACCCTTTGTTGCTTTTTCCGGATCATGGTCGATCAACTCATACACAACTCTCTTGCTTTCTATTTCAACAATGAACTCCTGGGTTTCGTTTATCTTCCAGAAGGCTTTGTTTTTGGCTGAGGTGCTATACTTTCTTTTGTTTTTCGGTCTGACGCTTACCGTTTTAATCTGTTGTTTATCGGGAGTGCCATATTTCTTTATGAGTTTTTTTAATGTGGCGTTAATTCTATCCGGGGTTATTTTCTGTTCCCTGATTATGCGGTAAAGCCTGAGGTCTTTTTTAATGCGTACAAAAAAGAGCCGTACCCCCTTTGACTCTTCTTCAAAGTATTTTTCGTCAGGAAAGTAGCCCGAGCTATCAAAAGAGATGCCGAAGTCCCGCGCATTGGAACCAAGATAAAACCCGTTAATTTCATAGGAAGCAGGTGAGGCAGCCATTACAATGGAGCCACATACTACTAACAGCCAGGCAAACAGTGCCACCATGGTTTTGCTAATTAGACTTATTCCCGTCGCTTTTTTTGTCCAGTACATTATGTCGTCCTTTGCCTTCATAAAACCGTCACAACCTTGTAATACAATAATCATTTATGTGCAAAAACTACAGTTGCTCAGTTGCATTATTCTCTCTCAACTAACAATTTTCCCATTCTGCAGCTCAATAGCTTTTCAACAGGGTCACAAAATTGCCACCTCTCTCTTGACCAATATGCCGTTTTTGTTGTAGAAGATATGAAGTATTGCCGGGCAGGCAATATTTTTTGTAATGCCTTTTCTGCCTTAGGCAAAATACCATGCCGCAGTTTTGCAGAATCCAGAACCCAGAAAAAGCTTTGGTTTATAAGATCAATAACAATAAACTCTTCAAAAGGCACTGCAATGAATAACTCTGATCTGCTTTTGGAATTAACCACCGGCCGCGAAGAGGGCAGCCTCAGCCGCCCCTTTCTCCCCGATGAAAATGAAATTGAAATCACCTTGGCGAGAAACGGCCATAAAAAAGTTTTTCCGCTTTTTGAGGTGTCCTGCGTGATGCAAAAAGAAGATCCCAATCACTTAAGCACGCTGCAGGGTTCATACGATCTCATGGAAATTGAAACCCTTTCCGGCTCACAACACCTGGTTCGGGTGGCCAAAGACCAGCCCTTCCAAACCGGATTTTATGGGTCGTTCCTTGACATGGATAATCAATACCGCTCTATTTTTTTTACACACCTGGGGGTCAAATCCAGACGGCAGCTCAACTTTCTGGGCACCATCCTGGAAGAGCAGGGCATGGTGTCCCGCGACACGCTCCAGGAGGTTATCCGTGACTATAACAGGATAAAGAAAAAGCGGATCGGCGAGACCATTGCTGAAAAGCACAACCTGAAACAGGAAACAATTGAAAAAACCCTTCGCAAGATGCAGAAAGAAGGGAAGGTCCCGTCCACAGCCCGCGTCGGCGACATCCTCATGGCATCGAAGCTGGTTACCCAGGAACAGCTTGAAGATGCAATTGCCTCGCAGGTAAAGGAGAAAAATAAAAAAATAGGGGCGCTGCTGGTAGAGCGTAAGCATATCACAGCCGATCAACTTCTTTCGGCCCTGGCCCTTAAATTTCAGTTGGAATTTGTCAACCTTGATGACATGGAACCCAACCCAAATGTCATGTCGACAGTACCTTTTGCACTGGTCACCCAAATGCAGATTTTGCCCATTGAAGACAATGGCGATCATTTGGTAATTGCCACCTCCAAACCTGCCGAGCATGCCGAAATAGGTGATACGCTCCGCTTTCTTACCAATCGCAGGATCCAGTTCGTGGTAGCCCCATCTGCACAAATTGAAGCTGCCATTGACAAGTACTATGTGAAAGATGACGTAAAGGTTGAAGACATCATCGGCGAAATGACCGAGGATGCCGTTGCCCTTGACGAAGTGGATGACGCCGCAATTGTTGGCGAGGCTGATTCCCAGATCATCAAGCTGCTCAACAAGATCCTGACTGACTCCGTGACGAAAAACGCCTCCGACATCCACCTTGAACCCGGCTCGGGCACAGATCCCTTGATCGTGCGGTACAGGGTGGACGGGCTCTGCCATATACGACATGAAATTCCCCCGACCTACAAGCGGGCCTTGATTTCGAGAATCAAAATTATGTCCAGCCTGGATATCACCGAACGGCGCAGGCCGCAAAGCGGCAAAATTAATATTCGGTACAAGGGCAGGAAAATAGAATATCGGGTTGAAACAACCCCAACGGTCGGCGGCAATGAAGATGCAGTACTCAGGGTATTGGCTCAATCCAAGCCGATCCCCTTGAACAAAATAGGCTTTTCAGGACGCGACCGAAAAGCCTTTGAGGCGATTCTTGCCAGACCAAACGGCATCATTTTGTGTGTCGGGCCCACCGGTTCCGGCAAAACCACAACCCTGCACTCAGCATTGGACCATATTAATACCCCGGACCGTAAAATATGGACGGCTGAGGACCCGGTGGAAATCACCCAGAAAGGACTCCGGCAGGTGCAGGTAAACCCCAAAATAGGCTTTACATTTCATGAGGCGTTTCGGTCGTTTCTGCGTTCCGACCCGGATGTTATAATGGTTGGCGAGATGCGCGATCAGGAGACCGCAAAAACTGCCATTGAAGCATCCCTTACCGGTCACCTGGTTTTCTCGACTATCCACACCAACAACGCGCCGGAAACCCTTGTCCGTTTGGTCGAAATGGGCATGGATCCCATCAGCTTTTCAGAGGCCCTAGCCGCTGTTATAGCACAACGGCTGGTGCGCATGCTGTGCCCTAAATGCAAGAAAAACTTTCATCCGGGAAAAGACCAGTATGAGAGATTAAAGGAAACATACGATCCTGTCTGGTTTGACAAACACAAAATGAGAAAATTCTCCGACAAGCTGTCCTTAAAGAAAAAAATTGGCTGCAAGGCATGTGACCAGATCGGCTATCGTGGCCGGACCGCCATTTTTGAACTGCTGGTCAAGACGGAGCAGATAAAAAGGGGCATCAAGGAAAAATGCACCACCGAAGAAATCAGGAACATGGCCATGGAAAACGGCATGCGCACCCTACGAATGGACGGAGTTAGTAGGGTTTTCCAGGGTATAACCGATATTGATGAAATAGTCAGGGTTTGCTGATTTAAGCCAACAGCCATGCGCTTCTAAGCCCCTTGGCTCGCTATCACTTAATGTTAAGGGCAAGTGCCCTAGGCCCTGATATGCTCTTCCTCAAGCATGGTATCTACAAACCGCAGGACAAAATCGCGCTGTGCCGGAGTGGCATAGGCTATACATGAACAGTGCAGGTTGGTTTGGCTGCGGATAAGCAACTCAAACCGTATTGTCTCCTCCTCAAGCTCAACCGCCACACAAAAGGGACCGCATTGTTCATGGCCCTGCTGGGCCTCAGCAAGAAGATCCTGCGGCACAGCCATCCAGTACAGCCCAGCCAGGGGACCGGGCTGCAGGGTTCTTTTCAGGTAACTGTCTATATTGTCTCTTTCTTCCCTGGTGAGCTCATCGACCATAATTTGTCTCATCTTCTTACATCCTCGCCATAAGTACTCTGCCGCAATTCCTGCCAGGGCACTTCTTTCGCTTTTCATTAATGTTTTTTTACAGGTCTAAAAATGTTTTGTCTTGATTGAGCAGCGTACAGCTTTTTTTATTCACTACCACCATATTTTCCAGCCTGACGCCCCCCCAGCCGGGAATATAGATACCCGGTTCGACGGTCACCACCATACCCGGTTGCAGCTTGTTTCTCTTGCGCTTGTTGAGCGACGGGGCTTCATGTACCGCTAGCCCAACCCCATGGCCGAGGCTGTGTCCAAAATGAGGTCCGAATCCGGCCTGCCTGATTATCTGCCTTGCAGCCATGTCTGCTTCTCGTGCTGTTATACCGGCCCTGATTTTTTTCTGGCCGGCCAGCTGGGCCTTTCGCACGATTCGATAAATTTCTATGGTTTTCTTATCAGGCTTGCCCAACACCACGGTCCTGGTCATATCCGAGCAATAGTTATTCAGCTTCAGCCCCATATCAATTATGATCGTCTCCCCCTCCTGAATCACCTTATCCGTCGGCACTGCATGGGGTAAGGCCGCATTGGGCCCGGCAGCAACAATTGTTTCAAAGGCTGGCCCTTCCGCCCCTTGCTCTTTCATCATTGCTTCAATCTGCATGGCCACCTGCCTTTCGGTTTGGCCCGGCTTAAGATTGGCGTATGCTGCCTGGAAAACCTTTTCGTTTAACAGCACGGCATTCAGTATATTTTTAATTTCCACCTTGGTTTTTATTATCCGCAACCCCTCAATAAACCCAATCAGGGGGATCATTGGCATATTCAGTTTTTGCCCCATTTTTTGCAACTTCAGTCCAGCTGAGTGCAGAAGGTAATGGCTTTCAAATGCCATATTGTTAGGCTTCAGCTGTGACAAGATCTTTTCTAATGTACTAAAAAGGGTGTCACGGCTTAACACCACCTCAAAACCTGCTGCCTCGGCCTCAGCCTGCAGAAAATAGCGTGAATCGGTAAGCAGTTTGGGGATGCCGCGCGCCGGAATCAACAAAACGCCGGCACTTTCAGCAATTGAAACGTCTGTCGCGGTATAACCGCTGAGGTAGAACCTGTTTTCCGGCTGGGTTACCAGCAGGTGGTCTATCTTCTTGCGCCTCAGGCGCGCTTGAATTTTGTTAAGGGGTTTTATCATGGTTGTTGGTTATAGGGGCACGAAGTAGATATAAGCCTTGGCGCCAAAACGATATATTCTTGCATGCAGGTTCCGTATGGCATTAATGGGGTCCACATCGGCCAAATCAACCCGGTAGCTGAACGGCTTGTCAAGTTCCATCAGCTGGCCGAAACAGACCTTATCATAACGTATCTCAGCTCCCTCATTATACCATTCCATTAACCGCTGCTTGATTTGCTGGTGGTCTTCCCTCTCTGCTTCCTCAATATCAAGATATATCTCTATCTCCATGTTGAAAATCCCTGTTGTTGTTTTCCTGAATCCGTGAGCCACTTCCTGTCACGGATTCAGATTTCTCCTAAAGGGCGACCGCAAACTTCTGGGCCACCGTGTTTTTGTGCTGGTTTAAAGCCTGGCCGTACTGCTGATCCAATTCCCCTATTATCCTTGACCATTCTTCCTGAAATTTCGGATGCAGAGAGGGGTCGACTGTCATTCCCCGGCCGGCTTGGCCTGTCTCCTGGGCCAAGGCCTGTTCCATCTGCTGCTTGAAAGCCTCTTCCACCTGATTGCGTATTTCCTTTTTATGCTGCAGGTAATGGTCCAGCATCTGCTTCATCTCGCTAAAAATTGTCAGCAGCTCGCCGCTGTTTTTCCCCAGCTCCAAGAGGCCCTGCATTGCCCTCTCTGTTCTCTGCTGGTCTTCATCACGCGGCAGGATGATATTTCTCAAAAATACCCCAACCACCCCCTTTCTGAAGAGAGGTTCTTTTTCTATCAGTTCTTGCGAACCGGCAAGGTCTTTTGTCTTGCCCTGGAGATAATCTGCCGCCAACCGCATGCCCTGCTTGTTTTTTTCTTCAGAGGCAATGTCTTCCTTGCTCGCATGCCCCATTGCAGCAGCCCTTTCAAGGACTTTTTCAAGTGTACTTTTGATTTCTGCCATTATCCGCGACTCACTTAACTTATTTGATTTTTTTAATCATTCACTTGTGTGAATATTATGTTCTTTATGGAGAAACAAACCTTATACGCGATATTTAAAAAAGAGACAAGACCGCTTCTGGCCAGGTTACATTTTTGGGACAGCTCATTTCAATACTACTAAAACGGATTTCAAAAAAATAACTTTTCGATTACCATGCACGCCGGAAAAAGTTTTGCTTATTTGTATCACCCTGATACATACTTAACAGATACAACATAATCGCCAACGGTCTATCAGCCTCGCATAAAAGAACAACTATAATGCTTTATTACAGGGGAGAAGTCTTACATGATTAATATCATTGTCCTGGCTACCCGAAATGCCGGAAAAGTTAAAGAGTTACAGGAAATGCTCAAGGACTTTCCTGTTGAAATAAAAAACTTAAATGACTTCGGAGCACTTCCAGAGGTGGAAGAGGACGGCGAAACCTTTGATGACAATGCCTACAAGAAAGCGCTGTTTGCCGCCAAAGTTTTAGGACTGCCGGCCATTGCCGATGATTCCGGGTTGGTTGTTGAGGCCCTTGATGGCGCACCCGGAGTAAGATCGGCCCGCTATGCCGGTGAAAATGCCACTGACCAGGACAACATCGACAAACTCCTGAAGGAACTGGAAGGCCAAAGCAACCGCAAAGCCGCCTTTGAGTGCGTTCTGTCAATCGCCGTACCCTCTGGACCAGCCCTGACCTATGAAGGGCACTGTGACGGGGAAATCACCCTGCAGCCCCAGGGAAATGCGGGTTTTGGTTATGACCCGGTCTTTTATTCCCCGGAATACGGCAAAACCTTTGCAGAAATTTCCAGCCAAGAAAAAAACAGGGTCAGCCACCGCGGCAGGGCACTGGCTGAACTGGCCGGCGAATTTGATAAGGTCCTGGCATGGCTGAACGCCCGGCTAACTGAAGACAAGCCCCCCAAGCCTGACCATACGGAATTTGAACACAATGATTGGTCAGAAGACAGGTGAGGTGTTGATAGTTGAGTTGATAGGTTGATGTTGACAAGTAGTTGCTTTTGCGTTCGCGCCAAAATTCGGAGCGGTTCTTTGAGTCCGCCCCCGGCTTGTTGCAGTTATTGAACCATTAATGGATAATCGGGCACCCTGTCAACAAAAATTCGGCCGATTAACTATAAACCACTCATAAACCACTCAAAATCCCGGCAAAAACGCGCACCAATCCAGCAGCCCGAAATTACAATCTTTACAGACTCAATGGATAGTGACAGACGGTTCCTCGTACTGCGGCCAGCCGTCGTCATACGGCTCGTAATTCTTTTCGGAAATTAAATCAGGGGGGGCACGTTCTGCGGGTGTCTTGTCTTCCCATAATCCAAGATGTGCCAGGATTTTGCGGATGACATCTGTCTCATTGATAAAACTGATGATTTTCATCGCGCTGCCACACTTGGGGCAGGCAAGCGGATCAACCTCCCAAACCTTCTTGATGCACTCCCGCCACTTTGGTGAGGGGATCTTCTTTGGTCGATATTCCGACACATCTATGATTTCCACTTGGGGCAGGAACTACTTCCTCTTCCAGGTACCGCTTTTCCCACCGCTCTTCTTCAAAAGCATAATATCTGAAATAACCATTCCTCTATCAACGGCTTTGCACATATCGTAGATAGTAAGTGCTGCGGTTGATGCTGCTACCAGGGCTTCCATCTCAACGCCTGTCTCTCCCTTGCACTTTGCCTTTGCCTCGATATTAATTCTACTCTTTCTCTTATCGATCTTAAATTCAATGCTGACAGTGGTGAGGTTGATCTGGTGGCATAGGGGGATCAGGTCGCATGTCTTTTTGGCTGCCATTATCCCGGCAAGCCTTGCGGTCTCAAGCACGTCGCCTTTTGCAGCCTTCTTGTCGGTGATGAGCTTTAGCGTATCTTTCTCCATGCTGATTGAGCCGCCTGCAACAGCTTCTCTGAGGGTAGAACATTTTTGGGAGACATCCACCATATTTACCTTGCCGTCTTTGTCAATGTGTGTAAGCTTCTTCATAATAGTTGATAAGTATTTGCTTTTTCGTTCGCGCCAAAATTCGGAGCGGTTCTTTGAATCCGCCCCCGGCTCGTCGCAGTTATTGAACCATTAATGGATAATCGGGCACCCTGTCAACAAAAATTCGACCGATTAACTATATACCATTCATAAACCACTCGAAATCCCGGCAAAAACACGCACCAATCCAGCAGCCCGAAATTACAATCTTTACAGACTCATCGGATACATTTATTTAACAAAAGAATTGAAACACCAGGCGTGCAAGGCCTGTCAAGCCGGCGCCTGATTTCAAAAATGTTTCAGGTGCAGGAAAGCACCCTTTCGGGGTATAAACTTCGACTCCGAGGCATCCAAGTTCGAGGAATGAGGCGTACAAAGGTACGCCGCAGTGACGAGGATCGCAACATAACGCAGCAGGTAAGCGAGCTGGCGAGACTCCGGATGAAGTGTTTTTATTCACCAGCTACCATTGTTCTTCTTTTAGGCTCCTTGCCAGAAGATCCCTGACCGCCTCCTCACATGGCTTGTCGTTATAAAGTACCTGGTACACCTGTTCCAGGATAGGCATTTCGACATCCATTTTCCGGGCCAGGTTCCAGGCCGACTTCGTCGTTTTGACGCCCTCAGCCACCATATTCATTTCATCCAGTATGGTTGACAGTTTTTTCCCCTGCCCAAGCTTAATACCTACCGTGCGGTTTCTGCTCAGGTCCCCGGTGCAGGTAAGCACCAGGTCACCCATTCCCCCTAAACCTGAAAAAGTTACGGGATTGGCGCCCATTTTTATACCTAAACGGCCGATTTCCGCCAGCCCCCTGGTGATAAGGGCCGCCCGGGTGTTTGTTCCATAGCCCAGACCGTCGCAGATGCCGGCGCCAATGGCTATGATATTCTTGAGTGCACCGCTTAATTCCACTCCTATCTGGTCAGTGGATGCATAAACCCTGAACAACGGGGCATTGAAAAACTCCTGGAAAAAAACTGCTTCCTCTTTGGACTTGGCGGCAACGGTCACAGCGGTAGGCACCCCAGCCGCCACCTCCTTGGCAAAGCTGGGACCGGCAAGAACACCGAGATGAAGAACAGGAGGGGAGTCCATTCCGGCCAACTCATCCTCCATGACCTGGTCCATGGTCATCTGGGTATCGTTTTCAATACCCTTAACTGCAGAGATCACATAGGTGTTGTCAGTGAGATAAGGCAGAAGCCGGCGGAAAACCTCGCGAAAGCCGTGGGAAGGCACGACCATTACCACCATCGGTTGGCCGGTGACAGCCTCTTTGAGATCAGCGGTGGCGGTTAGGTTATCACTGAGCTTGAAACCGGGTAGATAGGTGAGATTCTCGTGGTTGCGGGCGATCTCATCAACATGCTCCTGCCGGTGGCCCCAAAGGGTGATCCGGTACCCCTTGTCGCTCAACATCTTTGCCAGGGCTGTACCCCAGCTACCAGCCCCGACTACTGCAGCTTGCTGGACGGGCATATCCTACCCTCCGATTCAGGTTATTCTTCGGTCTCGGTGTCAGGTTCTTCCTCTTCATCACCGGAAGGCTCAGCCACCCGGTCCATGCCGACAACCTTTTCACCCTCGGCCAGCCTAAAAAGATTCACTCCCTGGGTATTCCGGCCGATAACCCGGACATTCTGCATATTGGTCCTGATAATCTTGCCGCTGTTGGTGATCATCATGATCTCATCATCATCAACCACCTGCAGAGCACCAATCGCCTTGCCGTTCCTTTCGCTGGTCTTGATTGTAAATACCCCTTTGCCGCCGCGGTTCCTAACCGGATAATCCTCGACTGATGTCCGCTTGCCAAAGCCGTTCTCAGTAACCGAGAGGATCGATTCGGTGCTTGCATCAACAACGACCACTCCGACCACGGTATCGCCTGGATTGAGGGTCATGCCCTTGACTCCTGAGGCGGTCCGACCCATGGGCCGGACTCTCTGCTCGTTAAAACGGACCGACATACCGTTGCTGGAGAAAAGCATTATGTCATTATTACCACTGGTCAGGACTGCCGAAATGATCTCGTCTTCTTCCCTGATCGTCAGGGCGATCTTGCCGCGCCGCATTGACCGCGCATATTCACGAAGATCGGTCTTCTTAACGATGCCGTTCCTGGTGACCATCATTACATAGCACTCCTCACCTTCTTCCAGTTCGAAACTCTTCACCGGCATGATCGCCGCCACCTTTTCACCCGGCGTCAGGTCCAGCAGGTTTACCAGGGCCTTACCGCGTGCAACCCGGCCGGCCGTCGGAATTTCAAAGACCCTTCGGTTGAAAACCTTACCGTAGTTGGTAATGAACAGGAAGGTATCGTGAGTGATTGCCAGGTAGAGACTGGTGACAAAATCCTCCTCGTTGGTCTTCATGCCCTTGACCCCTTTACCGCCGCGGCGCTGGGCCCGGTAAAGATCAATCTGGTTGCGCTTTATATAGCCCTCACGGGTGACAGTAACCACCATCTCCTCCTGGGCAATCATATCTTCGGGCAGGATCTCATCAGGGGCCTCTGTTATTTCGGTGCGGCGCTCATCACCGTATTTCTCCCTGATCTCCTCAAACTCCTCCCGAATGATCTTGAGGACCAGTTTCTCATCGCCAAGAATCTCTTTGAACCAGGCAATCTGGCGCATGAGCTCTTCGTATTCCGCAACAATCTTATCTCGTTCAAGACCGGTCAGCCTCTGAAGACGCAAATCAAGGATCGCCTGGGCCTGGATCTCCGAAAGTTCATACTTGTCCACCAACCCCTGCTTGGCCTCTTTGGGGCCGGGCGAAGCCTTGATCAGTTCCACAACTTCATCGAGATTGCTGATTGCAATCTTGAGTCCTTCAAGGATGTGGGCTTTTTCCTCTGTTTTTCTTAAGTCATAGGCTGTGCGCCGATACACTATTGTTTTGCGATGCAAAAGGAAATGCTGAAGAATCTGTTTGAGGTTGAGAATTTCCGGACGCCCATTAACAATACTCAGAAGTATTACCCCGAAGCTCCTCTGCAGGGGGGTCATCTTGTACAGTTGGTTTAATACAACTTCAGCGATCTCGTCTTTTTTCAACTCGAGAACAATCCGCATGCCTCGCCGATCAGACTCATCCCGAACCTCAGAGATAGAATCAATCTTCTTGTCTTTGATCAGCAAAGCTATTTTTTCGATCAGACTTACCTTGTTCTGCTGGTATGGGATCTCGGTGATGATGATTGATTCACGGTTGGCCTTCTTGCTCTTTTCAATGTCTGTCTTCGAACGCATCAGGATCGAACCGCGTCCGGTCTCATAGGCTTCACGGATTCCTGCACGTCCACAGATAAAAGCGCCGGTTGGAAAATCCGGGCCGGTTATACTATCCATAAGCTGATGGATAGAAATACTGGGATTTTCTATCAGGGCGATCAACCCGTCCATTACCTCGGTGAGATTATGGGGGGGGATGTTGGTTGCCATCCCCACTGCAATACCAGAAGAACCGTTGATCAGCAGGGTCGGAACCCTGGTGGGAAAAACCACGGGCTCCATGTGACTGTTATCGTAGGTGGGAACAAAATCAACTGTTTCTTTATCGAGGTCGGCAATAATTTCCTGGTCGAGCTTGGTCATCCGCGCCTCTGTATAACGCATGGCGGCAGCCGAGTCACCGTCCACCGAACCAAAGTTGCCCTGGCCATCTACCAACAGATAGCGCATTGAAAAATCCTGGGCCATCCGGACGATGGTATCGTATGCCGCAGTATCACCATGGGGGTGATATTTACCAATGACATCACCGACAATACGGGCTGATTTTTTATAGGGCTTATTCCAGTCATTATTCAGCACGCTCATGGCAAACAGCACGCGTCTATGGACCGGTTTTAGACCATCTCGTACATCGGGAAGCGCGCGTCCGACGATGACACTCATTGCATAATCAAGATATGACCGCTTAAGTTCATCCTCAATGTTTACAGGTAAGATTTCTTTGGCTAATTCGCCCATATTTGTTTGACAATCCTTAATAAAAACACTGGTCAATGGCCGACCAAACGGCCCTTCTTGTCACTTCGCTGGCACCTTAAAAAACTTGCACCACGCGCCCATCGATAGTCGACTTTTGGCAAGAGACTAAAAGGAGAAATGATACCACAGATCAATGCCCTGGCTCCATCAACAATGCGGGGTGCAGTGCACTAGCTCAAGCTATTTTTCAGGATGGGAAGAATACTGCCTTGGCTGACTATTTTCTCTACAATCCAGGGATAAAAATATTGTGCCCAGAGGTCTGTTTTTGGGATGATTATGGTTATACT
>PJEL010000623.1_pt1 | contig 41232 bp, 54 predicted proteins | sample 1853271 | NCBI WGS metagenome assembly PJEL01 (sample SAMN08108733, study PRJNA415343) | Invertebrate metagenome, whole genome shotgun sequencing project. | host: Globobulimina | place: Sweden: Gullmar Fjord | collected 2015-08
GGCTTGTCGGCCGGCTTCGATGGCACGGCCTCGGTCACGTTGGTGGCCACGCTCACAACCTCGGGGCCGCTCATGCTGAGCCCCTGAGCCTTGAGAGCCTGAACAGACGGGCGGGAGCCCCACGCTGCAGCGATCGCGTCTGGCACGTTCGCTGATTTGCCGGGGTCGATAACTTTCGTGTAGTCGGGTGTCGTGACCCCAACTGCATACTTGGTATTGTTCGTTACGGTTGCCATGCTTGCTACGCTTCCTTCGTTTCGATGGGGCCTAGACCCCGGCCGCTTGCTCGCGACCGGGATTAGGTGTCGTTGGCTAGATGCCGTCGAGCCGCAGTGCCGAGCGCGGTTGAGGCATCATCACCCCACCGTATCGACTGCGGAAAATGAGCTTGAAGCTCAACCCGTCCTCTTGGGGAGGAAGCGGGGACATCATCAACGGGAACACCGCTGACAGTGCCTCGATGTTGTTGTTGTAAACGAACATCGAAGGGCCGCCGCTAGCGGATACATCCTTCAATCCGAAATCAGTGTCCCATCGCTGAATCTCCGGGAACGCAGTGCGAAGGAAGCTCAGGATGGTATCGCCGCTACCGTCGAGACCAACACCAATACGCGTGGTGCGTACGATGTTCCACTGAGCCTCGGGGAAGAGACACGTGTTGGGCTCTTCGACACCGTCGCTGCTATTGCGCACGGTGTTGATTGCTGCGCTAACGTCGGCGATAATCTGGTCAGGCGTGGCGCCCGACCATGTGCCGGTGATGGCGTTGTCGACGATGATGCCGCTGTGGTTGACGGTTCCCTCGATGCCGTTCGCGGGCTGGCCCGTCCGAATCAGCTTGTTCATCTTCAGGTCCCACCCCTTGCGAGCGGCCCTGGTCTTCTGGTTCACCACGTTGAACGATGGGTCAAGCGCAGTAGTCTCGATGTCCTGCAACGAGTACTTGACCATGATCGCCGGCGTCCAGATCTCCTTTGTGTGATTTTGACCAGTGATCTCCGCGTGCGGGATGTCAGTCGCGTCATCCGCCACCAGCTCAGCTTCGCCAACCTCGGTGAGCTCGCGATAGTTGTACTGAAGGGCTCCGGAGGAGATCTCAGTGTTAATGGGGATGAGCCCGCCGTTGATCCATTTCCGAGCCGGGTACCGGTGCACCCAAAGCTTGGACATGGTCTGTTTGACCATCTGCTCAGCGTAATAGCCAAGGCTGGCGTCGTGGCGGACAAAAGAGATCTGCTTCGCCATGTCGGCGATGCGTTCTGCCTCATCAACCCGGGACTGGACGAGTGCGTCTTGATTGGTAGTAGTCATGTCAGTGCTCCTTTCCTACGGGTTGTTGATAGTCACGTCGGCCAACCCGGCCGCGGTTGTAGAGGTGCGCCATCGAGCGCCAGGGATGACGACCGAGCTGGTAGCCGAATCGCTCAGGCTGCCAAGCGGAAGCGCCACGGTAGCCGCGGCATTCCGTGCGTACACAGCAGCGCCAGCCGTAACAGCCTGGGTAGCCTGCACAGTGATGACACCCTGTCGAAACACAGATGCCACTTGACCTGGCACCGTGCCGTCGACCTGGGTCGAGTCGCCGGTATTGAGGTTGGCCCGCGGGTTGAGTGCGGTGATGCCAAGAATGGTCACTGCGCCAGATGGAAGGATGCACGTGTCGTCATCCGCACCAGGTGCCACCGCGACCCCAAGAGGAAGCACGGTTCCGACCGCCGAAACGGTGTTCACGCCCGAAGCGTCCCCACCAGGGTTGCTCGGGTAGGAAACGACAGTGTTCTGTCCAGTGCGGTGGAGGAAGGTGACGATCACCTCATCCGTTGCACCGCTGACTACTGCCACGTTGAGCAAGGCGTCAGCAACCGCGCCAGTGCCAGCGGCAGTGCGCAGGGCGAGAGCAACGTCGTCGGCCGTATCGCTTGACGCGACGGCGCTAATATCGATGTCCCCAGCGGGGTCCTCGATGCGGATGGTGTAGGTGCCATCGGTGGGGGTTGCGGCGATGGTCGTGGTATTGACCTGCGCCGAGAGGCCGTTGGTATAGCTGTCAATGGTCCAGTTGATGTCGCGAGCAACTTGCCCGAGACGCCGCGTGGCCATCACGTAGTCGTATTGTGGCATGGCTAGTTACTCTCCTTTTGGCTCTTGAGCCAGTGCGCATGCGGGTCAGCGCTGTGGTTGTCGAGGTAGGAACGGAGCGAGGCACCAATCTCGCCAGACGAGCGCTTGCCTGCGGCGGCGTCCGCTACGAAGCGGTCGGCATTGTCGACGAGATTCCGGCGACGGTCGAACTCTACGGTTGCTTGATCGAAAGCGCACCGAAGATATCCGGGGTTGCCCGCTTCCGCGTCCAGCTTCGCGCTCAGCGAAGGGGTGACGCTCAGCACGACCTGGCGCATGAGATCGCCATCGGTTACGCCGTTGGTCTCGCAACTGTCGCCGATGACCTTGCGTGCGACCGAGACGAGGTTGACTCGAGCATCAATGCGAGCAGTCTCGCCGTCGCTGCGGGTCTTGGCCTGCGCCTTGAGCATGTCGAGCTCGGCACGAAGAGCGACGTCGCCCTTCTTGTCGTCTTCCTCCTCCTCTTCCTTCTTAGGGGGGAACACGTCGGCCTTAGCTTTTAGCTCGGCCTCTGCTTTGTCGGCGCGGGCCTTGTCGGCCTTGCCTTCCGCGATCGCGGCTTGCATCTCTTGGTGCTCGTCAAACTGGTCCTTGGTGACCTCGTAGGACTCGCCACCTTTGGTGGTGATCTTGTACATGGGGTTGCCTTCTTCAGTAATGTGGTGTGCGTCGCCATCCTGGTTAAACCGGCACTCGTGGCCAGCTCTCCCGCGGTCCACCAAGGCAAGATGATTGCCACGTATGTCCGTTTGACGCGCGTCAAAATGCGTGCCGTCGGGGGTCACGCCAGGTTGGCGGATCACGTTTGCCGTGTATCCGCAGCTGAATTGCAGTTTACCGGCCTTGGCGGCTCGGATGGTGTCAGCGTCTGTGATGACTACTGGCACCAAAGAATAAATGCCGTCTCGCACCGGCCGTCCCTTGGCGTGCCCCATTTGGAGATCGCGGACGTTGTCGGTGGTGACGAAATCGTCGGGGTGGTCGTTCGTGATGACGACACCCTCGAAACTGTCGAGGCTCTCCTTTGAGAAGACCTCCTTCGCGTCGCGGTGCTCGACCCACGTGTTGCCCTGCGCATCACCATAGGTCTGATTACCGGTGCGGTTGATCCGCGCCATCCCGTGGAGGAAGCCCGTCTCCGCGTCCACCTTGAGCAAGACGCCGTCGGCGCGCTCCGGGTCCGTGTGGGCGTCGCCTAGTAGGTCGTATCGGCGGACGGATGTCATGCGCGGTGCCACTCCTTGGTGGGGTGACCCAGCCTACACCGAGGGCACGTCAGAACCTGAGTTGCCGACGCGGCCTCATACCACCCGCTGTCCATGGTGACAGATGAGTCGCATCCCAGGGCGGGGCAGCGAAGCCTCACGTCGGCATCGGTGACGCCAGCCTCCTCTGTCAGCTCGGCGACGGTACGGATCTCGCTACTCATGTTGCATCGCCTTCCTGAACACGCGGGCGCGCTTGCGACCCATGACAACCCTGGCGACAAGGTCCCCAGCGGAATAGAGGATCGCCACGTAGACGGACCCAAACAGGGCACCCCATTCGAACTCGCCCACCTAGGCGCCCTCCGGGGGCACGCGATCCTGAACACCAGCCGGCAGCCTCGAGACGATCTTGCGCCATTGAGCCTTGCGGATGGCCTCCTGCGCCATTGCGGAGGTGTCGGCGAAGGTCTGCGGGAAGCTGGCGCGCGCCAGTGTGTACCCTTCCCAGTTGCCCCACATCGCGGGGCCGACGATCACGTTCGCGGCGAAGTTCATCCCATCCTCCGAACACCAGGAGTCGAATCAAGCTTGCCGGTGCCATCGCACTTCGAGCACCACCCATCCTCAACCCGTGTGCCTACCCCGTGGCCCCCACATTCCTCACATTCCACCCTTTTGGGCTTCTCAACTACTGGAAACCCGTTACTATCCACGTTTTTCTGTAATCTATCTGACACTATAACCACCCTTACTAAACGATTGCGTAGTTTGCGCCCCAGTGATTTAGTAGCAGGGCATCCGCTGTATGATGGATTACCTTTAGTTCAGGAAAGATCTGTTGCGCCTTGGCCTTGGTGACATTCTTATCCCCTTTGGAGAGACAGCCTAGCTGGCGCTGCCACTTCGCGGGGGAGACCTCGACGTAGGGGATGCCGGACCACGCCAGCGCCATACGTAAGCCACCATACGAAACTCCGAACTTGAAGGTGGAGCTTACACCCTGCTTGGGCATGGCCGAGACCTTCTCGAGCACGGCGAGCCGACAGTGCCGCGCACGTGAGCGAATGAAGTCGGCGATGTCCTTATCGGTGGCCGTGTTGAGCCGAAGGATCTCCGGCACCTCCATGGTGGGCGAGTTGACCACGATCGCACCAGAGGAGCTCCCTGGATCGATGGAGAGCACGGCGTTCCGCATCGAGGCCTTGGCCTTGATCTCATGCCAAGGCGTGGCTGGCAGGCTGTCGAGGAGCTGGCTGTCGAGGAGCTGGCTGTCGTCGTACAGCTCCCTGTACGGTCGCGCCTGCCTGTACTTTTCGTCCCCTAACCTCAAGGGCACGACGGCATCACCAAGATGCTGCGCGCCGTCGTGCCCTTTTGGATTCGCTGTCGTCATCGAGTAGCGCCGCAAGTCCGAGCATGGAAACGAACTTCCGAAATAGTGACCGATCGCCGGTCAACCCGTCAACCCCCGCACATCCCCCGCGCCTTTCTCGCCGTCGAAACATCGCCGGCGGGAGAGATTGCACCAATCGGGCCCCCTATATGTACTCCGTACTATAGGGGCCCCATTGTGCAAGTCTCCCCGCTGCGTGTTTCGATGGAAGCATAGCCAGTAGGGTCTAGCTGCCAGAATCAGGATCTAAGTGCGGCGAAAGTCACCTGCACGATTCTGCAACTTTTCCAAGAATCCCAAACCCAGCGCTCTTGGCGGACGTCGCCACTTCGCCACACCTGCCAACAGAACAACGTTATTTTGGAAGTTGCACAATCGTGCACCCCCTCCAATGCGGCGTTCGCAGATCTCACGATATCGGGCACCTAGGCACCACTTTGGGTGCGCGCATTGTTCTCAAAATCACGATTGTGCAACTTCCGTTTCACGCACCTCACGCCTAATCCGAGCGATATAGCGCAGAAATAAACTTTGAGCTTTTCTCGGGCGCCCACACCGTTATGGCCTTTTCGGCCAGTCGCATCGGGCGCAGCGCGTATCCCTCCGGTGTCGCTATCCGGTGCAGCTTTCAAGGATAAGTTGCACATGGTGCCCGAAGCCACTACGGTGGGGGGACATGGAAAGCGAAATCGAATTCAAAAATGCCATTGGCGGAGGTGGGCCTTCAACGCTATTCGTGCAGGTGCGGCCCGACGGCCGGCGGAAGGGCCCCGACGGCGCGTGGGTCGGTGGCGTCCTTCTTGCCACTGATACCATGCGCGAGCTCGGCGCATGGCTACTAGCCATGGCGGAAAAGATCGACGCCAGGAATCCCAAGCCTTGCATGCACATCGAGTTCACGCGCGTGCGTGACGCAGCCGATTGCTACGATAGCTGTGACAGCTGCGGTGCCGGTAGGCTTGGCACGATCACCCCCGATTTTCGCCACGACGGCGCCGCCGGGCACACCGAGGTGACGAATTACACCCCGTGGAAGGGCGGCAACCGATGAGCCTCCCCTACGACGATGACGACGATGATGACGCTCTCCCTTACAGGGTGTCACCACGTGAGGCGCAGAATCAGCTGCTGTTGCTCAACCTCCCCGCGGTGGGCTCTCCTGCCATGGCGGACCTGTGCGACAATATGAAGTGGTTACGCGGGTTTCACGGCCTCACTCAGGCTCAGCTGGCTAAGCGTGCTGCGGTATCGCTGCGCACCATGGTGGACATCGAGCAAGGCAAGCGGAAGCTCACTGTGTACCGCCTGCGGATGCTGGCGCAGGCATTCCGGCTCACCCCCGAGCTATTGCTCAGCTTCCACCGTCACCCCGACTGGCGCGCGAAGAACAACTACACCGCCATGGTGGGCACGGTTGAGGAGTTCTTGAAATGCGTCATCTGCCGCGCCCCTGCAGTGCGAGGGAAGTGCTGGGCCCGTTGCCGGGTGGGAGTGCTCCCGGAAGTGAAACCGCCGCCTCGAGTGCGCACCTTTGGCCTGCTGCCAGGGGAGGAGTCGTGATGGGCAACACCAAGAGCACTGTACAGGGCGCACATGAGGGTCGCGCCATTGATATCGAGCAGTGCCCAACTGGCGCCTGTCTCACCACCCGGCTGGCGGCCGGCGGGCTCGGAAACCAGGTCGCCCTAGACAAGGCCGGAATCTCCGAGCTCATCGCGGCACTGCAGGAGGAAGAGAAGCGCCTTTCGGACGAGCCTGTTGTAGCGGAGGGCAGGCTAATTTGGCCTGCTGCCAGGGGAGGAGTCGTGATGGCTGAGTACGGGATAACATACGGGGCACAGGACGGCGTGCCGTTTATCTCGGTCTGTGACGGAGACCGCGTCACAAAGGTGCCGCTCGGGGCTGGAACCCTACGCGAGCTCATCGAGTGGGGTACCGGAGAGCTTGAGCGGCTGGACAGGCTTGAGCCTCTGAGGATTGCGGACAACGACGGCGACATATTGGAGCTAGAGTTTAGGCCTGCGGTTGCACTCGCCTCCATTGGCAACAGCCACAGCAACTGCCTGTATGGCCTCGACGCCGCTCAATCACGCAAGGTTGCCATGTGGCTAAATAGGGCCGCGGACAAGCTTGACGCTCGAGAGAAGGCGAAGTAGTGGCCACCATCATCATCGGCGCCGCTGCCTTGTGGGGCATTTGGCGCATGTGGACATCCGACCAGCGAATGTGGGAGCAAGCGGTCAACGAAACGGAGGAAGCTGCACGCCGCGACTGGCCTGAGATGTATGAGTCCGCTCGAGGGCGCGAGTTCTTCGATTCCGCGCGTCGCCAGGGACCCCACTAGGACAATCGCGCGCCCATGACCGTTGTAGGTCACCCTGTGGGCGCGTAGACTACACGAGGCCGCCTGCTTTCCGGCACACTTGGCGGTCCTCGCCTATCCCCCTGGTGGTGTCCTCCTTCGTTCGCCACCGGGGGTGACGCTTGGGCTAGATGCTGTGGTCGATGTAGCCGCTGAAACCCGCGCTGATATCAAGGTTGGCGATACTGCCGATGGCTTGCATCTTCACCACGCATGGTCCAGGGCAGCTGAAATACGGGTTCTCCACCTGAGAGAATGGATTTGAGCCTCGCGAGCCAAATCCGATGGTGCGCGCCAAGATGTACGCTTCGGGGTTGACGGGCGGATTCAGCCACGCGAGCAGCGATAGGTCTGCGTGCACCTCAGATGTTGATAGGTTGGCGCGCAGGATCGACGCGTAGTAACTCGAGAGGTGGATCGTTTGGCCCTCCGAGACCTCGGGCGTGGTCCAGTCCACCAGCCCGCGCACAATGATCGTCCTCGCGCCTGCCCCTGCGGTGGCAGTGTCAGCAATGGACGTCGAGACGATGTCGTGGACCCTGGCCGCGGTCGGCGCGATCCATATCGCCTGGTTACTGGTCGTATCCGCGCGGTCCCATATGTCGGTTGGCACCTGGTCTACGTTGCTCGCACGGCCGAACTTATTGATGATGCCAACGCCCTTGAGCTCCCCGAACGGCGCTGACAGGCCTTGATTGATGTTTGGGTACCCCATCTTGGGAGCCTACCACCTACTCAGGGCGCCGAGTGTCGCGTTTGGATAACACCAGCGCGGCACGGTTCGTTTGCGCCCCTACCCGAACTGGAGCCACGCGGTTATGGTGCGGAAGGGCGCAGGGGATACCCCCACCGCACCATCGAGGGTGCGCCCGCGATTTCGCCGGAAGAATTCGCGGGGCACCCTGCACTTTTCTTAACATAGGGTGTTGACACCTTGGGTCACAACGGCAATGATGCCTAGGCATGGAAACGAAGAACACAGCAACGATTAGCGACGCCGACCTGATTGCCCTCGTACTTTCATATGGGGCCGAAGCCGCGCCTGCCTCAGACGTCATAACCAGGGAGCTCGCCATACGGGCAGATGCGCTCGGCTGGTGGAAAGGGCAGCCGGATCGCGTGGTCGCAATCGCCCAGTTCAGGATCGCCTGTCTATGTATTCCGTTCGGAGATTTTCACGGTGCCACGGAGAGAGCCATAGGGCGCCCGGTGTGGACGCAGGAGTTCGCCAACGTAGACATGCCCCTGCTGCAAGAGATTTTGGCGAAGGGGAACGGGTAGCGCCATGGAAACGAAGAACACAGCAACGACAGCGGCTGCCGAGCTCCCTGAGCCAGTGGCCATCTACTCCGACACCATGGAGGTGCACACCACGGAGATGGGCGACGTGGGCTCGGGTCCGGTTGAGGTGAGCATCAAGGTGACCGACTACGGTGACGACGACCGTGACCGCGTCGAGGTTGAGGGCGTGTGCGACGAGCTGGAGGAGCGCGTGTTCTCCTGCGGCCCCACCGAAGGCCTGGCGCTTGAGAGGGTCCGCGAACAGGTTAGCGAGCACGCAGTGAAGCGCTGCGAAGAGATTATGAGACTGCGGAACGACGCGGACGCGATCGCATCGGCACGGTGGGCGTAATGGGTAGAGGTGAAGTGCTGGACCGCCAGGGGCAGTTGATACGGATCCAGGTTGAGGGGTCTGCATTGTTCGCCAGAAAAAACGCCGACTATGGTGACTCCTTCGCCGAGCACGGCCCCGTTGGCGTGCTGGTTCGCATCGGGGACAAGCTCGCACGACACACAGCAGTGAGCGCCAAAAGCGTTGCGCTGGTGAACACCGAAGGATTGCGGGACACGTTGCTCGACCTTCACAACTACGCCGCGATGGCGATCATGCTTCTAGACGAAACCGAAAGCGGGGAACGATGAAAACGAAAGCAGACCTACTAGCCCACATCACAGCGCAGAAGGTGGGTGAGTGATGGCGTTCGACATGAAGCGAGCTCGCAGGTTGGCTGAGCACGGCGAGAGCCTCGTTATCCTGAGCGAAGACGGCGACGACGTGGGCGAGTGGTATCGGCTCGCCCTCGACCACATAGACGAGCTTGAGAAGTTTCGCAGCACCGTGCTCTTGCTGTCCATGGAGGCGGGAAGGCGAGAACGTGAGCTAACGGCACGCGTGGCGGAGCTGGAGGGGGTCGACGCCGCGGTGCGCGACCATCTAACAGCCCACGGCCCGTGCGATAGCGCCGACGATGACGGCGGAGAAAACGGACGCTGCGCAGACCATGCGTGTACCTATTGTGAGCTCGGTGCGGCTTTGAGTGGCGGCGGGCTTACCACGGCGCAGCGAGAGAACGCCAAGCTCACGGCACGCGTGGCGGAGCTGGAGTCGAGCGTGGCTGGACGGCGCATCGACAGGCGGAACGCCGAGCTCCGAGCCCAGCTAGCCACGGCTGGGAAGCAGCTGGCCAAGTTAGCCAAGCTGGGGCGCCAGCGAGAGGAGCGGGCGAAGTGAGCAAGTTGAAGCGATATGACTGCCAAGGCGAGGGTATAAGCTACAGGCTGCCCAGGGACTACTACGCGATGGGGGACCATGTGGACGCAAAAGAGGCCCTCAGGATCGAGGCCGAGCGCGACGCCCTAGCCGAGAAGGTGGTGAGGCTTGAGGCGGAGAAGGTTGCGATAGGCGATTGGTACCAGAGCGTAATCCCGTCATCGGAAGTTGAGCGCGTCATCAAGGCGGCCGGCGAGGCTGCCGTCACCAAGCACCGGAAGGAACAAGAGAGCAAATGAAACGCATCCGCTCAAACATCCCCCGTGGCCCCTACGGTAAGGCCAGCGCCGCATCGCGCCAACCGCCGTCGCCCCCTGCTAGGCTCCCTAGTACCTATGGCGACACAAACACCACAAGAGCAATTCCCCAACCCACCCGCGGCCAACTGGAAAATCTGGGTGGAGCTACTAAGTCAATCCCTGGCGTCGAGGGATGCCTACCTGGCGGCGCTAACCGACGAGCTGGTGCCAACACTGGCACTATCGGACACGGGCGCACCGGGCCGGATACTAGAGGACACGAACGCAAAGAAGTGGCGCGCACTGGCGATAGACCTAGGCGCTTCACCAGCTGAGGATGCGTGTGTGATTGCAGAGGACTCGGCCGGGGCCCTCGCATGCTTGGAGCTTTTCCCGGTTGGGCCGGCATACGGGGTGGCGCAAATCCTCCCCATCGGAACCGAGCTCTAGCGACAACTGAAACAACCTAACCGGCGCCCCTCTGAAGGGGCGCCATCATCGAAGAGAAGCGAAGGAACAGCATGAACATTCTTGCGAAGGTGCGGTCACAGTACCCGCCATACAAAAAGTGGGAGCTACTCTCCCAGCTGGCGCTAAGTCACTACACCGCAACCGGGGACCGTCAATCGTTCGCGCGCCATCGAAGAGCGAAGCGCAAGAGCGAGGACATGAGCCTAGACATGGCACGGAATCAAGCACGGATGTTCTCCGCGCGGACCGGAGGTGAGTGATGGCTGAGCGATACCCGATGCAGCCGGTGGTGATGGTCAACGGGGTGGCCCGGTTCAAAGAGAATCCGATCGCAAGATACTTGCTGGACATGCACCCTGGTGAGGACATGAACAGTCTGGCCGTCCGGTTCCATAATGAGCCAGAGGCCCGTAGCCAACTTGCTCAGCTTATCGGGTATTCAGTGTTCGGCGCCGCCGACCTAGATTACGTTAGCGACGAAACGATCGCGGCTGCGGACGCGGAAGTTTCTTTGCTAATTCGCAAAGGAGGAGAGTAATGCCAGCCTCCGAACCTTTCCTCCTGTGGAAGATCGAGACGCCATCGATCCGCGCTGTACGTGCGTTGCACATGGCGATCGTTCGTTACGACATGGACGACAAGCCAACCCATGGCGAGCCGCTGTACCCACCCAATGACCCGCGGCACGCCGAGCACACCAAGTACGCGCTGTACTTCCGTGGTGAGTTTGTCGAGGATTTCAAGCGGCTCAAATATGCGCAGGACCACGCAGAGAAGATGATCGAAGGTCGAGTGAACACCGAGACGTGGAAGGCATGGAGGCGAAGCGCATGAAGAAGTTACAGCGATACGATATCGAGGTTGCGTCATGGGGTTCAAGCGTCGAGGACATCAAGAACGATAGCGGCGACTACGTTCTGTCAGAAGACGTGGCCGAGCTAGAGGAGAAGGTGGTGCGGCTGACTGCGGAGCGGGACGAGGCGGCGGCCTGGGCCCAGATAGTTGGGTGTGACCAGGACATGATTCGCAAGGCTGGGGATGAGGCTTTTGAAGACTGGAAGGCAGAGAACGCATGAAGTGTCCAATCGCATATCACCAAGGGGGCCTCATGCTGGGCCCCTGTTCCGCCGAGGGCTTCGAGGCTGCAATGGTGGAGGCCAGGGCCACCCCTAACGGTCGCGGGCTTTACCAGGCTAACCTAGACCACCTATCGGATGTGCTGGCATCGTTGAAGGCTCGTGGCATCGGAGCATCGCCAAGCAAGTCGCTACACCTGGCGCTGTACGCCAGAGCGGAGGAGCTCGAGCGCTGGAAATCCCAGGAGGAATGGCTTGTGGACACGCAGGGGCTTTACCCGTACCAGGCCGAAGGCGTGGGCTGGCTTCGTGGCAAGCGTCGTGCATTGCTCGCCGATGACATGGGACTCGGGAAGACCGTGCAGGCGTGCCAGGTGATGCCATCCGGTAAATACGATCGAGTGCTAGTAGTCTGCCCGAAGGTAATGATTGGCACGTGGGTGCAGGAGATCTCCAGGTGGAGGGACGAGCTTTGCGGCTTCTACTGTGATGACATCGCCACGGAAGGATGGGACCCCGGCATGGTGGCGGTGACAAACTACGAACGCCTACCTGATAGCTTTGCCGACCCGCTGAACATCGTCATCGCGGACGAGGCCCATTACCTCAAGAACCCGCAAGCCGACCGCACCAGACGATTCCGCGCCATCGCCAAGAAGGCCGACCGCGTCTACGGCCTGACCGGCACCCCGCTACTCAACTCCCCCGGTGACCTTTGGGGCGTGCTCGATGCGCTGGGCATCGCCAAGGAAGCCTATGGCAGCGAGGCGAACTACAACAAAGCGTTTGGGCGGAGCTCCGACCGTCACGGGAAAACGATCTGGGGTAAGCCGACGCCAGCCATCGCGGCCGGGCTCTCCCGGGTGGCGCTGCGCCGCACCAAAGCCGAGGGGTTGCCCCAGCTGCCAACGAAGCGGTACCGCATGATCGAGTGCGAGGCCATGGTGCCCGGGCAAAGCGGCGGAGACGATGCCATCCCAACGACGCTAGAGGAGATGCAGGAGCTCGAAGGCGAAGAGCACATCTCCACCTTGCGCAAGCTGCTAGCCATACAGAAAATCCCCAAGTGCATCGAGTTGGTGGAGCAATACGAACAGGTCGGAGAGCCGGTTGTGGTGATGTCTGCCCATGTTGACCCGGTGAAGCAGCTGGGCTTGCGCGACGGGTGGGAGACTATCCACGGCGGCAACACGCAAGCCGAGCGAGATAGCGCGGTGGAGCGATTTCAAGCGGGCGAGCTACGCGGGCTCGCGTGCACTATTTCGGCTGCAGGCATCGGTATCACGTTGACAAAAGCGTGCCAGATGGTAATGATTGACCGAGCATGGAACCCTTCAACGAACTGGCAAGCGGAAGATCGCATCTGTCGAATCGGACAGACCCGCGGTTGCGTGTACACATTCCTGGTCTCCGACCACCCGTTGGACATGGCGGTGCACCGCGTGCTTGAGCGCAAGCGAGTGACCATTGAGGAGACCGTAGACAAGATGGTCAGGCCAAACGGGTTGGCGTTGAGGCTACGAGAGCTCGCCGACATGGCGAAGGAGGCGACGTCGTAATGGGTGACATCGCAAGACCACGCGCAATGATTCACCTGGACATGAGCCACACGCTTTGGCCGCCCGACTTCCACTTGCTGTCGGACGGGACAATCAAGGTGGTGCACGACGCGACGCCAGGGAGCATGGCGGCTAAGCACATGGAGCTGCTCGAAGCTGAGCTAAACGAGAGCGGCCGAACGGTAGAGATTGAGACGGTAAGAGCATGACCACTGTACACCTAGAGAATGAAAACGCTCAGCTGAAGAGCATCGTGGCGAAGCTGCAGGCCCAGCTTCTCATTGAGCGGCTGGCATCTGTGCTGGACCGCGAGAAGGAAAGGTTTAGCCGCGAGATGCTTGAAGAGACAATCCAAGCAGTGGTGGGTGCACCAAGATGAGCGCCCCACCTAACAGGTTCCGCGAGCACCGTGAGCGCGTAGGCATGACGCAAGCCGAGGTGGCGGCGAAGATAGGAATCAGCATCCCCACCGTGGCGAGGCATGAGGGCGGCTCAAGGCTGCCCAGCCCAGCACTGGCGGAGCAATACGCCGAGTTGTACGGGGTGATGAGCGCTGAGCTGTTTGTGGACGTGCCGGGGTCGCCTAAATGGGTGTCGTCGCCTTGCTCGAACCGAATGCTTGAGATTCGGTCTGCCACCGTCCTTACGTATCACGAGGCCGCGAGGCTGGTGGGGATGAACGCAGAGGACCACCTCAGATTTGAATCTGGCGAAGTCATGCCCTCGCGTCGACTCTGCAAGCGCTACGCCGAGGTCTACAAGGTCACCACTGCCGAGCTCTTCGTGAGGCTCCCGGCCTACACCACGTCCGAGGGCTGACCCGGGTGGGAATGATCGAGCATGCGCGGGCCTACCTCCAAAGAGGTTGGAGCGTCATCCCAACGAACGGCAAAAAGCCAGCCATCTCGAGTTGGCTGGAATACCAGACACGCTACCCCACCGAGGAAGAGATCGAGCGGTGGTGGCCCGAAGGTGGCAGCAACGGGATCGCCATCGTAACCGGGAAGATATCCGGGATCGTTGTCGTCGATGTCGACCCTCGCCATGGTGGCAAGGCAGAAGACCAGGCCCCCACTGGCATCATCGCCTCAACTGGTGGCGGAGGGTCTCACCATCTCTACCAGTACCCGAGCACCGGCACGGTATCGAACAAGGCGGGCAAGAACGGCGTGGACGTTCGCGGGGACGGCGGCTACATATGTGCGTCGCCGAGCAAGCATGCCTCTGGTGGCACCTACTCGTGGCAAAAGCATGACGGCGCCCTTGCGCCAGCTCCACAGTGGACCCGTGAGGCCGCCTCGGCGTCTGGCAATACCAGTGGGACTGGGGGTCCCAACGGCCCCACGGCGCCGAAGGGGGCCAACTGGGTCGCGGACCTACTTAGGGACGGCGCACCGGAGGGGGAGCGCAACGACAGCCTGACTCGGCTCGCGGGGTACTACGCCGGGAAAGGGTTCCCTCTGGACATCGCCAGGGAGGCGCTACTCGGATGGTGCGCAGAGAAGTGCGCGCCGCCGATACCGTCCGCCGAGGCCGAGAGGACCATTCGCAGCTCGTACGAAACGGCGCTGCGCAGGAACCCGGTAAAAGAGCCTGCTAAGGTAGAGGTGCAGGCAGACAAGGCGTTGCCTGCATTCCGTACGGTGAGCATGGCTGCATTTATGGAGGAGCACGGGGCGACCGAGGTGAACTGGGCCGTCGAAGGCTGGCTACCTGATAAATCGATCACGTTCATGGTGTCGGCTCCTGGTGGGTTTAAGACGTGGTCGTTGTTTGACCTGGCGATAAGCGTGGCGTCTGGGCTGCCGTTCTTTGGTGAGTTCGAGGTCACCAAGCCGGGTCCGGTGATTGTGATTCAGCAAGAGGACGCGTCGGGCATGCTTGCCGATCGTATGGGGCTCATCGCCTACGCCAAACACGGCATCTGGCCAGAGCCCGACGACATCGAGGACGGCATGTTTGAGATCAACGTGCTCCCGGACATGCCCATCATGTTGCACCCGGATCGCAAGCTCATGTTTCGAGATGCCGAGGTGATGGCGGCGCTCGAGAAAACGATCGCCGAGGTGCGGCCCCGGCTGATTTTGATCGACCCGCTTTACTACGCCTCGGGCACCGAGGATTTTATGGCTGGCGCGGTAACGGACATGGCACCGATCAAGCGATGGCGGGATAACTACGGCTGCTCGGTGATGTTCATTCACCACACCAGCAAGAGCGCGGCCGGGTTCAGTCGCCAGGAGGGATGGGGCAGCCAGTTCTTGAACGCGTTCTCCGAGGGCGGAATCCAGGTCCGCCGTAATGAGGATGAGGAGTCGATAGTTTGCCACCGGTATTTCAAGGCGACGGAGCCACTGTGTAAGAAGAAAATCGAGTTTGAGATCTCCACCACGGCCCCGTTTAGGTACGCGACCACCGCGACGGACGCGACCGAGGAAGATTGCGCCAACGCAACGAAGCGCGACAACGACCCAGCACCAGCGCCCAAGATGGACCTACTTCAATGCGTCCGCGGTGGGTCCAAGACCGTCGAGCAGTTGGCGGAGATGACTGGCAAGGGCAAGGCGGCTACCAAGCGCGCGATCGCCAAGCTGTCCGCGTCGGGCCAAGTGCGCGAGCTGGCGTCCGGCCGCTTCAGCATCGTAGGCCCAACCGGAAAATCTGAATTTGAAGTCTCTTAGCTGTTGACACGTCGCCCCAAGATGGTAATCAATAGCTCTATGCAACCAATGAAACACGGCTCGTATAGCAGGTGCTCGACCGCGCTCCAGTGCGGACACCTGTACCATCTCAAGTATGAACTTGGGTGGCGAACGGAGACGAGGCAAAAGGCGCCCACGCTTGGCAGCTGGGTGCACGCTGGGCTAGAGGCGGCAGTGCGGGCCCATCCTTTGGTATCAGGGCAGCCTGGAGCACCAGTCCGCGATGCACTGCGTAACATCTCCGGCGTTTCAGTGCTGCACGACCGAAACGAGTATCCGGAAGTAGAGATCGAGGGCGAGGGCGCCATGGATGATCTGTGCGACCTCGCCACCTCCATCACTCACCGCGTCATCGATTCCGCCGGCATCGCCGATGGCCGATGGGAGACAATCGAGCTGGACGGTGTGCCGCTCATCGAGCACAAGCTAGAGGTGCCAATCCCTGGCACTGACATCCCTTTCATCGGAATCATCGACTGGTGCGCCAGGGACACCGATACCGGGCTCGTGTGGCTCATCGATTGGAAGGTGCGCGGGAACTTCAACGATGAGGAATCGGAGTCATTCGACCCACAGATGGCCCTTTACCAGCACATGTTGAAGATGCACGGCATCGAAGTCGCTGGTACCTGCACCTACCAGATCCGAAACCGCGAACTAGCGGTGCCGAAGATGCTCAAGAACGGGACCGCCATGTCGCGGGGTGCCATCGCAACCGACTGGCCCACGTACCGACAAGCGGTGATCGATGCTGGCCTATACGTCTGCGACTACCACGACATGGAGGCCAAGCTGAAACCGTTCGATAGACCCGTGTTCGTTCACCGCGGGGCGGACGTGTGCGAAGGGGTGTGGGAGCAGATGAGTGAGATGTCCTGCGCCCAGGCAATAGCGCCGTTGACCATATGGAAATGGCGGAACCTCTCATCCTTCTCATGCCCTCGCTGTGACTTCCGTGAGCCATGCATAGAGGGGCTCGCGGGCCGCGAGGTGGACCCCAAGCTGTACGGAATCACAACACCAAAGGAGCGCGGCGATGCGTAGGTGCATGGACTGCGGCCACAGGGTCGCGGATTGGTCGAGCCACAGAGAGTATGACGTGTGCTCTCTGTTCAGGCCGGAAAGGCCGCACGGCGATGCCCCGTTCTGCAGTTACGAGAATCCTCGCCACGATTGCAAGGACTGGGCCCCCAGGCCACCGGCGCCACCATCTTGGTGGAAGCGATTATTTGGAAAGGGAAGCGAATGACAATCAAGATAAAGCCAGTACGTGAGATCCACCACCGCCTAAAAGCTCTCGTCTACGGAAACTCCGGGGTGGGCAAAACCTACCTTGCAGGCTCGGCCGAAGGTCACGAGAAGATGCAAGGCACGCTTATCGCCAATCTTGAAGGCGGACTGCTCACCTTGGCGGGCGGCACCGCGGACACCACGGACCGCATCACCGAGGTGGCACAGTTTCGTGACCTACTGTTTCAGCTCTCACCATCGGGTGCCCTCCACGGCAAGTATCAAACGCTGGTCGTCGACAGCGTCACCGAGCTGCAGGCCCTGTGCTTGGCGGAGATACTCGCGGCCGAGTGCAAGGCCAAGCCGAAGCGGGACCCGGACAAGCTCGAGCTACAGGACTATGGCAAGTGCACCGTGGTACTCCGCTCACTCATGCGACACGTGCGGAACCTTGACATGCACGTCGTTATCACGGCGCTCGCTAAAGAGGAGCTCCCCGAAGGCAGCAAGCACCCCATCTCCGTGCGGCCCGACATGACCGCAGTAGTCGGCCGCTCAATCATGGCGATGATGGACCACGTTTGGTACCTCGCTGTGAAAGCAGACGATGCCGGAAAGGCTTACCGGGCGCTGCTGACTCAGCCTATGGGGCCATACCAGGCCAAGACGCGAGGGGAGCTATTCGCCCGCAACCTTGGCGATGTCGTGCGAGACCCTCACCTACCAGAGATTTTTGAGATCTTCACCGAAGCGCAGAAACAAGACACCGAGGAAGTAAAGGAAGAAACAGCATGAACGAATTCGCAACACCATCCACCGAAGATATGTTCGAGGCGGACGTCGACTCCGGCACAAAAGACGGCACCTATGGCGCCACCTGCATCGGCCTCGAGCGCAAGACTTCGAAGCAAGGTAACCCAATGTGGGTGTGGAACTTTGAGCTTGACGACAGCGGCGTGCGCATCTACATGCACACCGTCATCTCTCCCGCTGGCGCGTGGAAGATTACCCAGATCGCTAACGGCCTCAAGCTCCCGCAAAAGGACGGCAAGATCAAATGTGGCATCTCCGACATCATCGGCAAGACCTGCCAAGTCGAGGTAGTGAACGACGACAGCTACGACGGCACGCCGCGGCCGAAGATTGAGAAGGTGTTCGCGTCCACCGTCGACGGCGGAGACGACATCCCGTTCTAACGAGGTCCATGGGCCACGAACGGTGATGCGCCTATCATCGTCCGTGGCTCTCGTCGCATAGGCAAGGCGCAATCTCCCCGGTGCAACGGGGAGACGTTGGGGTGGAATGCCCCTCTAATCCTGTAGTTCATTTGGGCTACAGTCAACCGGGCGCAAGGCGCCGAAGGGATTCCGAGCATGAACGAAACCGCACGAAACATCACACGCAACGCGAAAGCGCTCGCGTTCCTAGTTGACCTTTACCGGCTCGAGCTGGCCGTATGGAAGGTGAACCGATGACAACTAGAGCAGACCCATGGGATGAGATGCTGTGGAGCACCGCAGCCCCGAGCGCCGCGGCTGAGAAGATTCTCTCCGAGCATCACAGGCCCACCATCATCCCCGCACCATTGCAGCCGCTCAATGGCGACAAGCTAAAGTTTCACCACCACCTCGTAGCCAACGGTGTTGGCCGCTACTTCGATACCGACGAGATCGTTACCCCGAACGACAAAGCCAAAGCCGAGTCTGTAGGCTATGACGAATTCGTGCCGCCCGAACACACATGGGGCGTCGTCACATTGCTGGTGTGGATCGCCGACCAGATGCGCCATGAAGCGGGCTCCCCTGTGAAGATGCGCAACCTATGGCGCCCCATGAGTTACAACCGACTGGTGAGCACCAGCGGAATCGAAAGCGACCACCCCAACGCGTGCGGGATGGATTTGGATTTCAAGACCTCGAGCGCTCGCCAGGAAGCCGAGGATTGGATGGCCGCATTGATCGAGGCCAGCGACAACGCGGCACGCCTTAGCATCGGGCTAGGGCACAAGACGCTTCATGTTGGCGTGCTCTCACCCTGCGGCTCTAGGTCGTGGAAGTACAAGAGCTACGGCAGCGAAGAGCCGATTGGACCGATCGATGAAATGGAAGCCTACGGATATCTAGGCAACGTCCACCGAGACTACCCATAGCACCACACCACTACAGCGCGGCACCGGGGCCCGGGTTTCTCTGAGAGATTCCCGGGTTTCCCTATTGCTTGAGCCTGCCCTCTGGCGTGAACAGCCGAGGGTCGCTGCCAAGCTGCTGCCGCGCGAACGGAAGCGGCCTGCTGGGTATCTCCCCGGACAGGTCGACATGCGTGAATTCGCCGAACCGTAGCACGCTCTCCTTTTGCACGACGGCCCTTGCCCAGCATCGACACCGCGGCTCTTCGCCGGGGTAGACCCCGCCGGGTGCGCCACGGGACCACGGGAAAACTCGGCTCTGCCAGTGGCGGTGCTTTTCTCGCACCGCGTTGTCTTGCTGGGTCTCCCACACGAACTCTGCTATTCCCGCGCTGGTCTGCCTAGACAAGCTAAGCTCTTTGTTATGCGTCTCAATCTGGTCAACGGCGATCATGTCCGTGTGATTCTTGACGGAGATCAATATCTTCTCGCCATCTCGCCTTGAGCGGTTCTGAGGTATCCACGATGGGACCCCGCCTTGTGACCACTGGGAGACGAGCCCGCTCATGTCATCGCTCGACAGGGCCCGGCCGAGTAGCTTGCCCTCGTTTCGAATGGCGTCGTCCAGGCCAAGCGATATCCCCTCGCGCACCCGTCCGATGTAGAACTGATTCTGCGACACGAACGCCTCAGTGGCCAGCTGAGGCCCTGCGTTCGGCTTAGGTATGAGCACCGACTTGCGCCGCTTGACGGATGCCACGGGCGCCCTGGGACGCGTGAGAGAGTCCCCGCCAACGATGGGGATCCCGATGGCGGCTCCGAGCCCCGCGAAGAACAGGTTTTCGTGCCGGCGGTTCTGCTTGTCGGCCGCCTTCAGCGCAGCCGCGCCTACCGCATCGTCCGTGAACTCGGCGTCAACCTCCTCCTGAATCTTCAGTATGGCGACAGCGATCGCGGCCTCGCCGTTCTCCGCGGCGGACGGTAGCAGGCGTTTCGCTGCAGCGAGCGCGGTTCTGTCGATCCGCCTGTAATAGGCCACCAGCCTACGCTCTGCGCGGGGATCCGATTGGATGTTCAGGCCCCGGCGCGTCGATCCCTTAGCTCGTGCCACCGTTCTCCGCCGGCTCTTCCATGGACCTTAGCAACTTAGCCTGCGCCGCCGTGGGCGGCGGCTCGCCTCGCCTCCGGTCCCGGTCATCATCATCGGCATCGGTGTCAGGAATGCGCCCCTCGGACTCCAGCCTGGTGCGCGTCTCGTCCGCCGTGTAGACACCATTTAGCATGTAGAGCTCATCGGTCTGGGCTTGCTGCAGCTGGGTCGCTGCGGTCTCCGCCTCGCTGGGCTGCCACAACGGCGCGTAGTCAACGGTAAACTCATCCGGCACGTCCTCGCGGTTGTTCTCGCGGATGGCGAAGATAACCTCGAGCAGTCGAGTGATCGCCGGCGTAAGCACTGAGCGCTGCTGCGAGCGAACGAAATCAAACCAGCTGCGTATCTCGCTGTCCCCGTTCGCGTTGAGTCCGCCGGGCTGCTCGCCGAGCAGGATGGTGCGCGGCATGTCGGTGGCCCTCACCAACGCGTCAATAAACTTGTCCGTGAGTTCTGACAGGCCAGTCACCGAGCGCGACACCTCTTTGTACTCATCCTTCGTGTCGAGCACCAGCATGTGGAGCTGGTCCATTGTCTGTTTGATGTTCTGGAACATCTCTTTGAGCTGGGCCTCGGTCATGTCTGTGTTGCCGCACATGGCATCACGTAGACCGTCCATCATGTACACCTGCACTGAGACGTCGTGCATGATGTTGCTCAGGTATCCCATCACGGTTCCAAGCCGCATCACTTCGGTGCCAACCCTGTCGAGGATCGACGGGCCCCACCCGTTGTGACGGATAGCAAGCCTCGGCGGCACCTTGACCCCGTCAAATCGGATGACCCGGGTGCGGTGTATCAGTCGCTCGCCGCCGGATGACTCGCCGAGCTGGTCTGTGCTCACGCGGTAGAACTCCGGCAACAGGAACCCGCGCGAGCCCATGCCACTACCGTGTCCCTCCGGTGTCACCATCGAGGAATCGATCGCGCGCAGCGACACCAGTTTGGTGGCCTTGCTCAAGTCGAGGGGGTCGCTCATCTTCCCGCCGTCGTTCACATTCATAAACAGCAGCGAGCCACCGTAGAGCCGGGACCACTTCCACGCCTCGCCAAGGTGATTGCGTGCGTCGAGGTCCTCTAGCTGGCTCTGGACGCTGGCGAAGTCGAACTCTTCGTTCTCGCCCGAGATCGTGAACTCTTCGCGGGTGCCATCGTCCACCACGCGGTCAACGATCCTCGCCGCCATTGCCTCGCCTTCGTAGAGAGCGTCGAGCGTCGACTCCGTGAGTCGCGGCTTGGGCTGGTAGAAGTTATAGGACGACTTGTCCAGCGATGAGCCAAGGCCCGATGTCAGGTTTGCGTAGCCGTCGGAGCGGAGTTGAGTTTGTTTTGCCATCGTTGGCCCCTAGAGGTATCCGGCGAGCGGGCCCGCCTTGTCATCGTCGCGTAGCATAAGTTCGGTTATCGCCCACACCACAGCGTCAAGCCTGTCTGGGCTATCTCGCTTGGTGGGGTCCCAGCTGCAGCACTGCTTTTCAAGTAGCTTGAGCCTGCCTACGTGGTGATACTTGCCGCGCTCGCACAGTGCCGCCACCGGCTCGGCACGGGTGAACTTGCCCCGCGACGCGCGGACGGAGATCACGTTCACATGCTTATCCACACCACGGATGTTATCCGCCACCAAGTCGCCGCCGTTGTTCACCTCGGCAACGATGGCGTCTGCATTGTGCCGATAGTACTCGGCCACGGCAATGCGCGCCCACTCACCCGGCGTGTAGACGCCAGAGCGGTCTCGCATTACATAGCCGTGGTCATCGCCGCCAAGGCCAGCGATAATGATGCCCGTCTCGTCGGAGTTTTCGTTAGCCGTCACCGCGGGGTCAATGGCAACGATGACTCTCTTCAGTTCGGGCGCCTCGCGCACGCGGTGCTGATCGAAGTCCTCCGTGTTCCACAACGCTTTTTCGTTGTCGTCGAGGTACTCGCCGCCAAGCTCTTGGTCGCCGCGCCGTGTGCCTTCGTAGGCGACGCGGTAAGCCTCGCGGACGTTGCTTGGGAGGTAGCTGTTCTGAAACGTGCTGGCGCGCGTCACCACGCTGCCGGGCATTGTCTCGAGCTCCTGTAGGAAGCTATCCGGGATAGGCGTGCTGGTGAGCATGGCGCGAGCCCATCCGCTGCGCAGCGCCAGCTCGATTACCTCGAGCCAGGTCTTTTTGAAGTTGGGCCAGTGGGCGGGCTCATCGGCCCACACCCAAGAGAAGTTGGGGCCGCGCATCTGCTCTGGCTTGTCGGCCGAGAAGATGCGGCCCTTGACGGGCTTGCCTGCTTTGTTTGTGAACGGCCATGTGAGCACGCCGTTCCCCGGCTCCCACTCCGGCACCATGCCGCGCGGCGCGGTCTCAAGGATGCCCGACGGCCCCTCCACCATCACCTGGCGCGCCTCGGTCCACGTGCGGCCGATGATGCCTATTTCGCCGCTGCTTCCCATCTTATTGCGGTCGGCGGCGACGGAGTTTGTCATGTCTCCGCCGGTATAGGTCTTGCCCGTTCCGCGTCCGGCTCTGAAGATCCACCGTCGCCAGTCCCCCTCTGGTGGTCGCTGGTACGGGAGCCGCCATAGGGAACGATCGGCCTCAATGGCGACTCGCTCGCTAGATGACAGCGAGCCGAGCCACTTCGGCAGCTCGAGCATCGGTATCCCCATTTTGGAGATGTGCTGAAATATCAGCGGGTGTTCCGGCGCCACGTGCATTAGCCGCCGCCCTTGTCCTCGTCCGGCTTCTCATCCTTGGGGATGAGACCATTGTTCATGGCGTACTCACTCAACTTGCGCACCAGCACATCGAACCCGCTAACCTTCTCTTCCTTGCCGGTGTCGTCGTCGATGTGGGCAGACGGGTTTTTGCTGTACAGGTGAGGCCAGCGGAGCCGCATGAACTCAAGCTTGAGCTTGGGATCGTCACACGAGAGAATGTCCTCTAGAAGTGCGGTGTGGATCGCTCCCTCGGCGACACCCAGCACGACCATGAGCTGCCCTTCTAGGGATAGCTTTTCTTCTAGGCCGCGCTCGAATCGGTCATGGTCTTTCTTGCCCTTGCGCATCCACGAGTAGAACTGCCCCTGTGAAATGCCGGCGCGCTTGTAGGAGATCTGATTGAAGTTGCCCTTCGCCATGGAGGCCGCGAACTCGGCGATGAGGTCCTCACACAGCGTCCTGTTTACAGTCACGCTGCTGCGAATGAAGCCAGTCACTTCCTCCTGCGCGCGAAGCTGGGCCAGCTGTTCGTTCTCCTCCTTGTACGCCTTCGCCCGGTTCTCGGGCGTCATGCGGTTCGGGCTCCTTTTTTTGCCCCGGGTCCCTCCCGTGCGCTTAGTAGTCATAGGCACCCTCTACGGTTATCTCTGCGGCGAAAGTCTTGGCGCCTTCGCTCACCGTCAGAGTACGGTATTTGATTCCGAACGTGACGTTGCCGGAGCCGGTAGCCTCAAATGTCCACGATACGGTCATCGGCACGCCGCGGTTGATTCCGTAGTTCGTACTATCGAAAAAGAACAGCTCCGTCTTGGCACCTGTGACGTCGCCGGTGACAGAAAACTCGATCTCCGATAGGTGTGGGTTGACGCTGTCAGATTTTAGCCCGCACGTCATGTGGACTATGTACTTGCCTGGCACCACGGCTTGTGTGGTCACAAGCTTGTCCGCCAGGGTGAGCGTGGTGTTGACACTGTCCCCGCGTGACTCCGTGTGGAAAGACCAGTTGCCAACCTCGGTGGCGTGGATCTTGAGAGGGTCGTTGCTGACAGTGTCGAAGTAGCAGAGGCGACTGATAAGCGAGTTGGGGAAGTCGGACGCTTCGAACCATAGCTCGCCCTCGTCCATCGAGCCCGTTGGCGTGTTCTGCGATGCGAACAGCATCTGTCCGCGTTCGTTTGTGCCGCCGAGGTTCCCAAGCTCAATGTTAGGCTTGGTGGCTAGGCCAACCTTGCTCACCAGTAGAGGGCTAGCCGAGCCGATGTTGAAGACCTGCAAGATCCGGTTGGCACTCGTTACGCCGCTGCCTACCTCAAGGAACGCTAGCCCGGTCGCGCCAAAGGAGTCCGTCTCGACAATGTGCGCATCCTCGGCGCCGGACGATGAGCCGAGCACCAGCCAATCAGAGATCCACTGCCCCGTAGCGTTGAACAGGTAGTTGTAGTACTCGGCCAACACCGCGTTGCCCGGGATGGACCCGTCGGCAGGCGTGGGGCTAAAGATCTTGGTGGGGTTGCCGGCCGCTGGGCCGCTTGAAAAGTTAGCGTTCGTCGCCCACGTGAAAGATGTTCCCGGTTTAGATGCCATGATTTCCTATGTGCACGGTGCGTTGGTGGTAGTGATTACGTGATTCCAGATGGCCTCACCCGCAATCACCACGGAATCCGACCCCCAGATCCCTCCGCCGGTGATAGGCACAGCAGAGGAATCCCAAAGGGAGTCTGGGTCTAGTAAAATCTCAAAGTAGCCGATGACCCCGGCGTATATAGCCTTTCACAAGAAGCCCATTAGAACGGGCACCTCACTGGCCACCAATCCGGGGATCGTCATCGTGAAAGCGTACGGCGGGACATTGGTAAGAGTAATCACCGGGCCCACCCCCACGAACGTGCGCGTGATGGTGAGTACATTGTTCACCGTGCCGGTCCAGTTCGCCTCTTCTCGCTGGTGCGAGAGGATCAGCTCCACCTGGATGTTCAGAAAATCCTTGTACCGGCTGTCGGAGAAGCCCTGCCTAGGCAGACCTATCACCGCGCCAATCATGTCGAGCTGTACGCCCACTGCGGTGTCGATCACGAAAGCGCTGGCGACATCTTCGGCGACGTCCTGAAACTCGCCCATCGGCTCGACGCTGATACAGATGTAGTCGCGGAAGTTACGGTTCCCCGTCTCCGTCCCCATCTGTATCAGCACGCGCTTGTCAGCGAGCGCACAGTACTCAACTTCGCCGGCCCCTGGCTCGATGCCCCAAAGGGACTCGATGCCCCAAAGCGCTGTTAGTCCCCAGCGCATTAGACCACCGTCACCACAATGTTAGCGGAATCGAAGTCTGGCCGCTCTCTGATATCGATCTCGAGCGGGTCGGCGAACGGGCCACCAATGGCAGTGCGGGAGAGCTGGACGGTCACCGTCACCGCTCCTGATATCTCCCCGGCCTCTTGCAAGTCGGACACGACGCCAACCCATTCAAAGCCCAGCTGATTACGGCCGATGTCCTTGAAGTTGGCGTTAGCGAACTCCAACAACGCAGCTTCCGTGACCTCCTTCATGTTGGAGCTAACGGCCTGCTCGGTGCCAGCTGTCGTGATGGTGACCGCGGCGTAGACATCGACCGAGCCGACAAGATCGAAGCGGATATCAGTGTGCGCCACTCCTTCAACGTCTGTAACCGTGGTCGTGTAGTCGGTCCCATACGCCTCGCCACCGGCGCCCATCGCTGAGAAGATGGCATCACCGATGCTCTGTTGCAGTGCAGCACCTGGCACGCTCGGGTTAGTCTCCACCACCACGTTGAAAGCCTTGAACGGGATGCCGTCCGCATCGAGCCCCGGCGTCGCGGGGTTGTGGTATGTGGTCGCGGTCAACACTCCGTCAACCTTAGATACCACACCAGAGATCGCTAGCAGTCCACCAATGTTGCGGGCGTACAGCTCGGTCTGGCGTCGCACCCTCAGGTCGGGGTCGGTCTCTTCATTGCGCCCCGGGTTGGCGTCGTCGCCTACATTGGTGAAATCGTCTAGATTCGGGTTGGCGGTGACCTTCGCCCAGTTCGTTCCCGCGTTGGCGATGAGCGGGCCGGTAGCCACGGCCGCCATGCTGCCAGCGATCGAGCCGGCGCCGACTGCTACGTAGGGCCCGCCGATTGCTTCCCACTGCTGATTAGTGTCGACGTTGTTGAATAGGTCACCGTTGCTCACGGTGCCCGCGGCGTTGAAGTTGTACAGCCCCTCTACGGTTGAGTTGGTGGCCCCCTTCCGCGTGGTGCCAGTGAGGTTCGCCAGCCTGTCGAGCGCAACGCCGATGGCGCTGTTCGGGTCGAAGCTCCGCCACACGGCCTTGAGTACGTCCTGATTCAGTGCCAGGAACTCGGCCTCGATGTTCGTCAGCTGGCCAAGGATTGAGCTCGTGGTGGTGTTGGTGTTGTTGCCGAACGTAGACCGCAGCTTGGCAGTGATCTGCTCTACTAGCTCTTGCTGGGTCTGGGTCTGTAGGCCGTCGGCCGTTAGCGCTAGTGTCATGGTGCTGCCTTGATTAACTCTGAGAAGTCGATCTCGCCGTCGATTGTTTCGGCCTTGCCCGTTACCGTGAGCACCCGCGTGGGGCTGTCGAACTCCAGCGCAAGCTGTGACTCAATCACGCCGGGGGTGTTGTTCACCACGGACTCAAAGATCCGTTGCGTGCCCTGTAGGTCTGGATTCTTGCGGCTGAAAATCACCTCAAGATAAGGCACCCCCGCGCGCTGGTCGTACACCGTCTCGCCAAGGAAGGTTCGCAGCCGCATGCCGATGTCTTGCCCGATGGCATCCCGGCTCGTGACGAATGTCAGCTCACCATTGGTGAGGTCCATATCGTTGTTGGTGTTCAATAGATCCATTACTCAACCCTGACTTTCTCTGAGCCGGTGGCGATGAACCCGAACGAGGTTGGGGCCGTGACAGGCTGCGCCAGGTTGTTCAGGGCCAGGGTTACGGCCGCGATCCACTCGGTCATTGACTCCTGTGTGGGCGGAACGCTGGGCTCCGTCGGGGAAACCTCATCCGTCACCCTGGCAGCTGGCAACGTCGCCGCGCGGCCGATGTTCACCAACTCCCCCTCGAGCACGGTCGCCGTCTGGTCAGTCGCCGGGGTGATGGGATTGTCATCGTTGAAGATCGCCGGATGGAACACCGCCCCCGACATGGCGTGCGTCCACATGGCGACGGGGTCAACGGGGCCGCCCTCGCTCAGCCACGCGTCAATGTCCCGGTCCTGTATGTGCAGCTCCCCCTTGTCGTCTTCATTGATGGGAAAGGTGAGGTATCCCGAGCTGGTGCGAGGCCACGCTACGTTGATATCTTCGAGCTCCACGGGCATCTGAACCGTGGACGGGTTCGGGTCCAGCCCGGTAGGCTCTTTGGTGTTATCGTTCACCACTTGAAGGATGTCGACCACCACGCGGACTCTCTGTGTTGCAGGGTCGTACTCCTTCACCGTGCACAGGGAATGCGTGCGGACGCTCAGCCGCTCGGCCCGAAGCGCCACGCGGAACAGCTCCGCGAGGTCTGGATTCTGCGATGCCTCATAGGGCCCAACCCTGTTCTCGCGTCCCATTAGACCAGCACCGCCTTCGCAGCTTCAATCGCCATGATGCTCTCACCTTTGGTGGAGCCACTGAAACCCACGGCCTCAACTCGATAGGCGATCTCTCCGAACGGTACCTCGAGGTCGTCTTGAACTTGCATCTGGATACCCGGTTCAACGTCTGGGTTCGCCAGCGCGGTGACGCTGATTCCACCATCGTTGCGCACCTCGTAGCTTATCAGCCCGTTGCGCGGCCGAAGGATGGGCCCGGGGCGATTGACGATGCGCCCACGCATGGCGATGAATGCCCCGTTCTGTACCCGCCACTCAAGGCCAAGCGTAGACATGAGCTCGGTCACTCTGGCGCGCGTGTTGAGCCCGGCTGCCAAGTTGCGAAACCTGCTTACCGGGGTTCGCAGCGCAGCCTGGGTCACAAGCGCCTTTGACTCGGCCGGATAGGAGAGCCCAAGACCGCCGCCGCCGATGTCCTGTGCCTTTATGTCTAGCGTCACCAGGAACTCAATGACCGTGGCAAGGTCGGCCTTGGCGAATGTGGCACCTACCATCTGGTCCCGAAGGGAGTCGATGCCGTCGCCGATCTCAAACTGGGTGATGACGTCTGCACCATCCCGCACGGCGGGCTTCATTTCCCACACATCGCCGGACATCAAAAGCTTAGGCACGCCATCCCAGCCCGCGGAGATCTCCAACTTGAAGCTCCCTGATGGTCTGCGCCGCCTCCACGCTTCGTGGATACCTTGCGCCGTAGCGGGCCCAAGGTTGTAAATCCGGATGCTCCCCATGTCAGCGTCGCTGGCGTTGTCCCGGAGCACTTCCCATTCCATGGTCAAGCCTTGCCCGTCGAGGTTTTCCATAGTCGCTACCGGGGTGACTATCTTCACCGCCGGAATAAAGAAGCGCTCGTAGGTCTCAAGCATTACGGAACGGGTGGCGGAACGGGCGGCGGGTTGGTGACGGGTTCTGGCTCAGCCGGAAGCGCCACGAACTCTTGATCTTCGGTGATGTAGAGAATGATCGCGTCGTCGTTGTTGAAGCTGTCCAGCGTGGGGTCATCGAACGGCTCGCCGCTTTGGTCCTGCACCATGAGGATGCCGGGGGGGACGCCGGCCTTGTAGCGGTACGGGTAGAGGAGGTCGAGCCCAACGGTTAGCGCAACGCCGCTGAAAATGGCGTTGCCTTGCCCGTCGAATAGGTCCAGATACCAGCTGTTGTCGTACTTGTTTCGGTACGTGTCGAGCTGCACCCGAACGCCGTCGAGGATCATCGTCTGCGAGACCTTCGTTTGTTGCGGCTTGAACTGCGGCCGTATCTGAATCACGCTCATGCTTGCACCGTTGGGGCTGCACCAAACGCAGGTGGCGGCCGCACGACCTGGGTGTTGATTGGCGTTCCGGCTTGGGACCCGGCCGGCGTCGTGATGACGCTACCAGCATTCATCGCCAGCGAATCAGGGATTAGGCTTGACGACGTGAGCGGGTTCACGATGCGGGCTTCCTTGAGCCCGATGGTGACAATGGTGTTCTCGCCGATGTCCGGCGACCAGTTGTCAGCGACCGAAGTGATGAACGCCAGCGAGAATGTGACGCGCGGAGTGATCACCATCACGGCCTCACGCCGGCTGGCCAGCGATCGGAGATCCCTGAGCCGTTGCAGGTCCGAGCGGATCACGCCAGCGAAGCCGGGGATGTTGCCGATGCCTACGCTGCCCACCAGGCCGAACGTCTGCGCAGACACCATGGTGCCGGTGATCGTCATCGTGGCGAGGTCGCGGTGCACATTCGATGATGCCGAGCTGAGGTCCTGCAGCGCGTGGTCCGTGGTGGTCCACGTGAGCGACGAAACCTCGCTATCAATCATGTCCGTGCGCACCCGGTCTGGGTTCGGCGTGATATCGAACAGCGATCCCACTGGTAGACCGGCGTCATTGAGCCGGTAGAATGCTGCCGTCTGGCCCTCTGTGAGCCCCGCTAACGGGTCCTGTACGAACGGGGAGGGGGAAGTGTTCGGCAATGGCATGGGCTACCTCTGGATGTTCCCTGCGAGCTTCTGGCCGGCGATGGACAGAACACTGGTGAACTCTTCGCGGACTGCGGCGCGTACGGTCGGCACCACCGCGCTGGCCTCGATGCCGTGGAACGCGTTCTCAAGGGAGACCGTGACGTTGTTGTTCGTGATCTCCAAGGCCACCGTAGGCTCAAGGCCTTTTGTGCTCGGGGTCCTGTCAGCGATCATGCCGAGCTGGCCAGTCGCCGCGCCTTCCACCACGTCCGCGATCGAGTCGATAGAGAAGCGCTTGGCCTTGTCCTTAGGCTTTGGCTTTGGGCCTGGCGGCGTGGTGGGGGTGAAGTCCCGTTCGTCCTCTTGTATCAGCGGAAAGTCGCGGTCGAGATCGTCCTTTTCCTTTTGGGCACGTGCCGCGTCTTCAGCCCTGGACGCTTCGAGCCGCCCTCGCTGCGACTTGATATCCATATCAAGTTGACGCAGCTTGAACGGTAGGACCCGCTCGTCACTCGTGTTCAGGTCCCTACGCCTCGCCTCAAGCGCCAGTAGTTTTGCCGAGGCTTTGTTTGTCTTGGCCGAGGCTGGCGCGGCAGACTCGCGCTTCCGGCTGACGTTCGTTCCGTCCGCCCCCATGACATCGCCAAGGGCGTTGCCGGCCTCGATGAGTAGCGGGATCATCGTTGCCAGGGTGGTGACAATCAGGCCCAGTGGCCCAGCCGCTCCGCTGGCCGCGATCTTCATCGTCCGCAGCCCGGTGGCAATCGCCACGAACCCTTGGCTGATTTTTCCAGCCGCGAACATCAGTAGCAACGTGTCGAAATTCTCGACTAGCAGCATCAGCGCTTTTCCGACCGACTCAAACACTGGCAGCAGCCTCTCGACCGCGATCATCACTTTGCGGAAGAACCCCTCCACTCTCTGGCGGATCATCCTCCGGTTGACCTTGACCCACTCGCCAAAGCCTTTGATCATCTCCTCCGCCACCGGGATAAGGTCCGCCCCGATGGTGTTAGCGACCCCGCCAATAAGAGCCTTGGTGTTAGTCAGCGAATCCTGAAACGCCTCGCCAGAGCGAATGACGTCCTCACTGAGAACGGCACCAAGGTCCACCGCTTGATCCTTGAGGGCCTCGATACCCTCGGCGCCATCTTTGAGAAGCGGCAGCAGCTGCGGGCCGGCTTCCTCGCCAACGAGTTTCATCGCCAGGGCAACGCGCTGGGCCGGGTCCTCAACCGACTTCAGTGCGTCGGCTATCAGGTTGATACGATTGCCGAAACCGTCCTCCGCCTGGACGTCCTCTAGCGTTAGCCCGACCTTTGACAGCGCAGTCGTGAACGCCGTCACGCCAGTCGGGCTGTTTATCGCGTCGTCAATGAAGCGAGACTGATTCTTCACCGCACGCGCGAACACGTCCATGCTCACGCCGGAACGATCGGCCGCAAACTTGAACTTCTGAAACTCCTCTACGGCTAGGCCGGTCTTGTCCGCGCCCTTGGCAACCTCGTCGAAAGCCTTGGACGTGGAGTTGACAAAGGCCAGCACACCAGTCGCCGCGGCGGCAATCGCTGCGCCGGCAACCGCAACCGTTCGGCCCAGCGACTTCATGCCGTCGCCAAGCTTTACGCCACGCTTCTCGACCTTCTGAAACCCCTTTGCGAGCTTGTCGTTCGCACGCTGGGCCTGGTCGGAGTCAACCCCGACCTTTACCAGGAGTTCGGCGACTGTGATTTTTCTAGCCATCGCTCGCGTTCTTCATTGCTGCCGATGTCCACGATTGGTGAACGTCTGACATCTCAAGGATGTCTAGTAATCCGTCGATGTCGATATCCGTCTGCAGCCGCAAGTAAATGTGCGGGTCCACCTTGCCACTGCAAGTGCAGGCTATGTAGATCTGGTGGTCCATGTTCGCTGGCTTGATTCCCTTGTGGGCTCCGCTCGCGCCCGATTCCGGATACCAGGTCTCTAGTTTTTGGCGCCGGAGGGAGCGGTAAAATTTACAGTGCCAACCCAGATCGCTACCTCAGCAAGGTGCATGAGGTTTCCCGCGAAGTGGTCGTCGAAGTTGTCCGCGACGTTGCCCCCCACATGCTCGGTGCCATCCATGTTCAAGTTGGCGCAAGTCGTGTATTTCAGGAGGTCTTTCACCACCAACAGCGGCGTCTTGCCGGTCTTGGCCTCGATGTCAGCGAGCTTGCCGGACACGTGCGCCATGGCTCCTACCATGAGCTCGGGAGTCAACGACAGGCCGGCGTCCTCGCCTTCCGCGGGGTCTACATTGTCCCGGGCCTGGCCAACGAACAGCTCCACCAGTGCGCCTCCAAATGTGGCGATACACTTGCTCATTACTGAAAGCGCTTCGGTGGCTGGTAGGGTGCGGGTCTCGTACAAGATCCCGCCGATTGCTTTGCTGTGCTCTCTGACAAGCGACATAGTCTTACCTCTTCCGGTCCGCTAGGATCCGGCCACGTTGGCGTTGAAGCCAAAGGGTTGTTGAAAGGTTTGCGAGAACAGGAACACCCACGGCACCACGGATGCCGATGTCCCTGCGCTCAGGCCTGGCACGCCTTGCGGTCGTGCCTTGTTATAGATGGTCACCATCCTGCTGTTGCTGTCACGCACCACCAGTGGCAGTGCGATCGCCCTAAGGATGAGGTCCGTGTTAGCAAGCGTGACCAGTGCCGCGTGTTGGGAGCTCTCCCGGTTCAACTGAAACACGATGCGCCCAGAGGTGTTCGTGTTCACCATGGGTACGGTGTCAGCGTACCCATTGTACTTGTAGTTCCAGTTGGGAGAGTTGCGCGTCTCGGTCAAGAATGTGCCGGCCGCAAAGCCACCGTTCAAGGGCAGGACCCCGAACGTAACCTTGACCTGGTCGGCAGCATAGAGACGCGTCGACATGAGCTACCCTACCACGTTGGAGTTGGCGTCGGTGTAGGACTTCTCGCGCTTCTCGTATCCGAAGGTCCATGAGAAGACAGCCGCTTCAGTGCCGCGGACTTCCTCTGGCTCCTTCAACGTGTGGAAGGCGAGATAGTTGGCGGTGAACGACGACGACGCGTCGCGCATCACTGCGGTGCCAAACTGAGAGCTCCGTGTGTCGGGATTCTTGTACGCGTTCCAGACACCAATCAGCTTGCGGTGCAAGTCGCTGGTCTGGTCCACCAAGACGGTGAGCGTGCCAGTGAGGTTCGGGTCATACGTGGAGATCGCGTTACCCACCGCCGATGACGTCACTGTGGTGCCAGGCCCACTGTGTGACTCGGTGATGCTGGACCCGGTCGCAAGGCCCTCTGAAAAGTCGATGTTCTTCCAAGCCAGTGCGACTTGATCGATTGAGTATGTTCTAGTTGCCATGTCTTACGCTCCTTTCTAGATTGTAAGATTAAGGGTGAGAACGGTGGACTGGATCGCCCCGGCAAGCGTGCCGTTGGCGGTGAGCCTGAGCCGGCGTGCGGCCTTGTCCGTCGGGTCGATGTCGACAATGTTCGGCTGATTCACAACAGGTGGATCGTCGGGCGACAGATGCCCGTTGGTAACGCCGGCATTGAGCACGCCTTGCCACGCCGCTGCGAGTTGATTGATACCCGACTGGGTGTAGGGGATCTTCGTGGGGACGTCCACGAACGCGTCAATCAAAGTCTCCTCCGAGCGTACCGCGAGCCAGTCAATGGTAGTCGTGAGGTCGATGAAGCGGCCGCCCGCCATGGTGCCGTAAGCGGTGAACGGCCGGTTCGTGGTGGTGTAGAGGTTACCGCCGGCATCGGTGATCACGATGCCTTCAACCTGGGTGAGGTCGGGGCGATCGTCGGGGACGATGCCGGTGAGCTCTTTACCAAACCAAGAGCCCGCGCCGTCCGGGGCGTCGAGGTCAAACCCTCCGCCACGCGATGACCATGCACCATCGGCGTACAGCGCGTCGGTCTTGTGATAGATGCCGAACGTTCGCAGCGAGCTGAGAGCCTGGGCGGCGAGCATCGCCGTCGCGGCCTTGTCGTCGGACTGAAAGCAGAAGATCTTCGTTCGCGGCTCGGTCCAGGCCTGCACCAGAGCGATGTCAGCGTCGAGCCGGCTCTCGATGTTCGTGATGTACCAGCCGTTGGGACCGTCGGTCTCGATCGCGTCCATCGTGACGGTGTAGTTCGCATCGCCACCAGCTTTTAGCCCAATGATGATCGAGCCCACGCCGGCGTTTTGATTGAACACCGCAGTAGCCCAAGCGTTCACCGCTGGCTCAGCCGCCGCAGTGAAGCCCGCGTCGTTGACTTCGGTGATGGTGGAGTAAGGCCCGTTCTGGCGGGCCGCGTTGACAGTGTGCGCGAACACTCCGAGCAACGAGCCAAAGGAGAATCGCGGCCCCTGGGAACCGGTGACGTTGATCGTGATATCAACGACTGTATTGAGTGGGATGGACATGGGTCTCCTATGATGCTGTTACGGTTGTCTCCACGGTGATGTCACCGGGTTGCAAAGTGGTAGTGAGTACTGCGGATTCAATGCGGCCAGCCGGGCGGACCCATCCGGACACCATCGATAGCTCGACGTCCATGGACTGCCGACCTTCCCAGCGTCCTCCCTCTACCGCTGGGATGGACGTGGGCACTCCCTTTGAGTGAACTCCCACGCCGCTGTTGACTAGATCTTGAATGTAGTCAGGCGACTGCAACACGCTGTACACGGTCGCCATAACGATTGGCGCCCCGAGCCTCGGCGCCGTCTCCTTACTGAAGACCTGGACATTTATCAGCATGAGTTGGTCGCCCTCGGTCACCGTCACGGAATCCGAGCTCACGACCTGATTCGACGATGACAGCTCGCCCACCAACCGGAGGCACCGCATCGCGCCATCGAAATCGGCGGTCAGGCTCAGCGCGTCGCCAGCTGCAGCAGCTGCGGTTACAGGCTCCACAGCGTCGGCCTCGATGAGCGCCACCAGCCTATCGCGGATGATGGCCTCGGTGTCCCCGCCAGCACCATCGGTGAAGTAAAGGTACCCATTGAGCTCGATGCCGTAGCGCTGGCCCGTGACCGCGCTGTCGACGGTGATGTCGATGCTCGAGGTGGGGTTCAGAAGCGTGCCACGGGCCCCGGCCCGATTGATGGGCGAGGGCGCAGCGATCATGTCAAGCGTCACGTACGTGGCGCCTAGGCTCTCGTGGGATGGCTCGGTGCGAGCCCAGTGCACCAGTATGGGCGGCGAGAAGCCGGATAGGCCAGATTCGAGCACATCCACAAGCGCGGACTGCATCCGGTCGAGCCGTATCGGGATAGCGATGCTCACGCCGTCTCCTGCACTTCCTCTAGCACACCAATGGCGCACCATGCCCGGCCCTGCAAAGAGAAGTCGGGCACCTTCGCCAGTCGATACCGCCGGCCGTTGTACAAGATCACGTCGGCATCTTTCCCGCCGTCGCTCACCCTCCAGCCTTTGGTGACGCCCCCAGGGAAGCTCCCGTCACGGGCGTAGAACTGAACGGCACCATTGTTGCGGTCGGCCTCTGGTAGCTGGTCTAGGTCGCGCCCTGTGAGCTGGTGGCACGCGACCGGGTAAACCTGAAACGTGGACGCAGTCGCCGGCACGTACTCGCCGTACGCGTTCTTTGTGGGCGCGTTCCTCCGCTCGACCGTCAACGGGCCGATGTCAGGAGCGAACGCGTCCACCAGGGTGGCGACTGGGTCCATGAAGGTCATTTAGGTAGACACTCCAGAATGCGAGCGACCAGATCTCCGGCCTGTCGTGCGGCCTCTGGGTCCCGGCCCCTGAGACCCTTGGCGAGCTCTTCAAGGTAGGCCTTGGCCGCCTCGGGATCATTGATGCCAACGCTTAGAACCTCGTCGTTGAGCGCACAGAACACCGTCTCAACCGCGGCTTGCTCTGCGTTCTTCTTGGGGAAGCCTGCACATGCTGCGATAAGCATGCACGTGGCAAGGGATACTGCTGATAGTCTTCTCATGTTTACCCGTCCTCCTTCGGGGATTGTTCCCCAGTCCGGTAGCTCGACGGGGTGCTCCCCGTGCTTGCTCTTGCGACGCCTTCGCCTACGGCGTGAGCGTCTGCGGCTGAGCCTAGCCATAACCTCTTGTCGAAAGTACGCAGCTGCGTCGCTTCCTGTGCACTCTTGTATCCTGCGCGTCTCATCGTGAGAGTAGCTCCAGGCGGAGCTCCCGGAGCTCGTCCGGTCGTCTTGGGGGCTCGCCGGGGTGTTTTTGGGTGATGTGCTCCAGCGCTCTGTTCTGCCAAGCGTCGCTCTTGATAGAGTATTGCTGGATCTCTTGCATTCTTGCTATGGCGGCACCGTGCTCGTCCAGCCGGCCCATGATGCCAACGTAGCCAAGCACCATGCCGCCTACGAGCGTCACAACTGTCGTAACGAGCCAAACGACCCCTTGGACATTCTTGACACTCCGTGCGAACCCTCCTGATTCCCCTGTCATATTTGCTGTTCCTTCATGGTCCCCCTAGTAATGTCTGCTAAGTGCGCGGCAAGTCCTTCGTTTGCTAGGTGCTTACTGCTAGCAGCGCCATGTTGCGCTTGCTGATATGTGCGCTGCTGCTAGCCTCGGCGTAGGCGCGGATCTCCACAGCCTTAGCGTCCGCGGTCACGATGGCAGGCACCATGAGCGCGCACCCGATGTCTGCGGTGCCGTTCTCATACTTGATCTCGCTGTTAGAGATCTCCACGCCATCGTAGAAGGCCGCCACATAAACCCATTCGCCGATGTCCGTGTCGATCTCTGCGGTGAACATGAGCATCCATGTCCCTGCGCCTGGGGTGATTGTCATGTTGTCCACCAGGACATAGTCACCCGTGCTTAGGGTGTCTATGCCGCCCGCCGAGACGGACTTCACTAGCGGCGCCCCGGCTGGCTCGCCCGTCGCCAACTTCACCCATGCGCCATCGATCTGCATGACAGGGTATTTGTCGCCGTCGTCTCCGAGCAACACCGTCCCCTCTGCACATAGCTCGGGCCGCGGGATGTTGGTGTAGGTCGCGTCCATCCCATTGTTCGGAACATGGGACCCACACCAGGTCTCAAGCGCGGTCACCTCGCCTCCGCTGGGCGGAGACGCCGAATGGATGGTCAACGTGCCGTCGCTGATGACTCCGTCGCTGCCAGGCTTGCCGGCGCCGGTTCCCGTAACCGTGATGGTGAGAGTCGCGTCGCTCCAGTCGGTGCGAAGCTTGTCCGTCAAGTCAGCGACACGGATGCCGTCCTGTAGGTCCCCGATGGCGCTGACGGTTAGTTCGGTGGTGGCCATTATGGTGGCGTGTCCTCAATGTAGAAGCCGAAGAAATTGCAATCGCTTGCGGTGCTCGATGCACCAGATGCGGCGGTAAGACGGATCTCCATCTTCAGTGTCGGGTTGTCGTAAATCACGCCAACGGACACCGCTTTGCTCTGAGGCTCGCTCGCATCGCTAACCACGTTGGTGAGCTGCGGGTTCGTCTCCCATTCCATGATGCTCGTCCACGTCGACACCGCAGTCTGAATCAGGATGTTGATTATCAGGTTGATCGAGCTCGACCCCACCGGGTGGGCGGCCTCGCACGATGCGTTGAATAGCCACGTTTCCCCGTCCATCGCATCCGACGCCCCGGATTCGAATACCTCGACAGGGGTCGTGCTGTTCGTGCTCGCGAACCCGGTGTCATCCGCCACCCAGTGTGCAGCCCCGCCTCCACCGGCAAGCGCCAGCGCGTAGCTCTTGCCGTTGACGCTATCGGTAGGCGTAACCGTGATGCTGGCGTCTCCTACCAGCTCGGTAACGATCGTTTTGGTGCCGACGTAGGCGTTGCCGTCCGTGCCGCTACCAGTCGCCACCTTGGGAATCAGGTTGACGTCGCCGCCGTCGGAGTTTCCGGCGGCAGGAACCCCACCGCTAACGGAGATGTCCCCGCCGTTGCCCGATGTCGCACCTCCGACACCACCAGCAATCACCACTGCGCCGCCGTTGCCAGTGGCGCCCGGGGTCCCGCCCGTGAGCTGGACGCCGCCGCCATTGCCTGCGCCGTCTCCCGTCCCGCCTGTCAGCTGTGCGGTGCCGCCGAACAGCCCGGTCCCACCGTCTCCGCCGCGGACGAATGCCGCTCCGCCTGGCGCACCAGAGCCGCCAGCACCAGCATTCAGGTTCAGGGCGCCGCCGGATCCACCAGAGCCGCCGTCTCCAGTCTGGAGCGTGATGGGTCCGCCGCTCTGGCTTGCCGGACCCGCGCCCGCGTCGATGGTGACCGCGGCTCCGTCGTTGGACCCGGTCGAGTCTGCAGCAGTAATCGCTACGGCCCCACCGGCGCCAGCCGTAGATGCACCGCCGCTAATCGAAACCGCACCACCGGTGCCAGTGGCCCCTGCAGCGCCGCCATTTAGCTGGGCCGTTCCGCCGTTCCCGGCCCCCTCGCCCGCGCCCGCCTGCAAGGTGGCGGCCCCACCGAACAGACCTGCACCGCCGTCGCCAGCGATCGCCAGAATAGGGCCGCCTGGGGCCCCCGATCCACCGTCGCCACCGTCCAAATTCAGCGTGCCACCAACTCCACCGGCTCCACCGGTGCCCGCCGCGAGGGTCATGTTGCCACCAGTGAAAGCGCCGGCTCCGTCGCCACATGTGATGGAGATCGGTCCGCCCTCGGCACCCGTCGCCCCGCCGTCGCCAGCGCTAACGGTTACCGCGCCGCCATCTTTGGTGCCATATGACGCCGCGGCGGTGATGCTTACGCTTCCGCCCTCGGCGTTTCCGCCAGCGGGGCCCGCCGTTCCGCCGAGCACAAACGCTGCACCGCCGTCGCCGTCGGTCATCGCGCCGTTCCCACCTGCCAGGGTGGCCGCTCCACCGTTGGCAGATCCGCCGCCGCCTTCGCCCCCGAGCACGCTTGCGGGTCCACCCTGGCCGCTAGTCGATCCGCCTGCGCCGCCTCTGACAGTCGCTATGCCACCAACCGCGGTGCCGGACGCTACGCCGCCCGTAACCGAGGCCGCTCCCCCAGGTGCGTTCGTAGCCCCTGACACGCCGCCTGTGACGGTTACCGCTCCACCCGCTGCTGTGCCATGCCCAGCGCCCGCCGTGAGCTTAGCGGTCCCACCAGCGCTGTTCGTGGCTCCTGTGCCGCCGACGCTGGTCACTCCACCGCCAACGCCGGTCCCCGTGGCATCGCCAGCCGTGGTGACCACGTTGCCGCCGCCGTTCGGAGAGTTGCCAGCGGTAATGTCTACATCGCCAGGGGCGCCGGTCCCGATGCCCGCGGCGCTGTCGATCTTGATAGATCCACCCTTGCCATTCGTGCCGCCCGCTGGACCGCCGTCGAGCTGGATGTCTCCGCCCTCGCCATCGGTAGGCCCGCCCGTGCCGCCAAGCATGAGAGCATCGCCCCCTTTGGCGGCATCGGTTCCCGTGCCGCCTCGAGTCAGCGACGTTCCGCCAACGGTTGAAGCGGTGGTCGCGTCGGATGCCGTCAACGATGCCGTCTGCGCGTCGCCCTGAGCCTCTAGCGCGAGCTCGGCTTCCCCGAGCAACTTCTGCCCCGTCGTGATGACAGGGTCATTGGCGCCGGAGCTTGTGCCCTGTGCCAGCACTGCAGACCACGATGGCGTCACAGCATCGGTAAGGAAGAGCAGCGAGCAGATGGCGTTATTCGTGAGGTCTACGCCGCTGGACGTTACGGCGATCGTGTACTGCAGCCACGTGGTGTTGTCCGTCGCCGCGCTCTGAATGTCGACAAGATGCCACTTCGTGCTATCGCCGGTTACCTGGATGTACATCCGGTACCCCGCGCCAACTAGGGTCTTTAGGAGGTTGCCGAGATCGGTTCCGCCATTTGTGGTGGTCGAGATCGCCATCTCGGTAGCAGAGGCCTGGGTGGCATTGTTGAACCGCACGCGACCGCTGCCAGGGTCGGCCATCGTAATGGTGGTGCTGAAACGCCACTCGCCATTGAGCCTTGAGCCCGCGCCAGCCTGCACCAGCTGCCACGTCGATGACGTCGCACCGTCCACGCTCACCACGTACCAAAACTCTTTGAGCGACTTCACCCAACAGATATCATCTGCTGCCAACCCGTCATCGCTGCCGAGTAGGTCGCGAGCAGTCGCATCCGCAGCGACCCAAAGCTTTTGCGCCTTGTAGACGTACGGATACGCCGCCGCCATCATGTCATCTTGGACGTTGCTCCACAGTTCGCCCGCGGCTAGCTCGATGTCAGTGGCCGCGGCTTCGTTGCCGGGGTCGTCCTGCTTCGTGATCTCCACCACGTCTGCCCACGTGCCGTCGCTGATAGCCGTAGCTAGGAAGTTGGCCCAACTTACCGTGAGGTCTATTTTGCTTGGTGAGTTAGCCATTGCTGCCGCCTGTCGCTAAAATGTGCCCGGACCTGTCGCGGACTGCCCACGTGATGGATTTCCGCATCTTTCCGGTCTCATGCCAAGGGTAATCAAAGCCCTTGTTCTTGATCGTTCGCGGTGCATTCGGCTTGGCCCATGAATAGGAAGCGTCCATTTGACGCTCGACCATCTTCACTAGGTTTATGCCCACAAGCGCAACCGTCTGAATCGGGGTTATCGCCGCGTTGGAGATCATTCGATTCAGTGACTTCGCCCACCAAGAAACGATCTTGTCGCGTTGCTTGAACACGGTCGACCTAAGCAATGGCCGAGCCGGCACCGCGGGGTTCTTTGATGATGCCTTCAAGCCGAACTCGTTCCACGTGGCGATACTGGCAAGGTTGCCCTTCACCGCGCCGCTCTCGTCGACATACAGAAACGCCGCCTCGTCACCTTGAAAGCCAACCGTTAGGCTAAGCTTGGACAGGTCGGCGATCTTGTCCATGATGAGCTCGAGGCCCTTATCTTTGTACTCGACGCTCATGCGGTACCCTCAATCCTCTTCCACCGCCGGGAGCCGTAGAGCCCATACCATCCAATGCCAATCTTGGTCTTCGCGCCAGCGGCCCGCTCCCCGTCATCTGGTATCCAGAGGTGCACGCGGAGACCAGTCCAACGGAGCACACGGTTTATGGTCCACAGCTCGATCATCTAGCAGACAAAGCCCCCGAAGCTGCCGTTACTCCGAACGGGCCAAGTGCCGGTGCCAAAGCCCGGCGCCATGAGGGTGCTCTTTATCTGGTCGTACATGCGACCCCACTTGGTGCCGCCGTTCGCCGAGGCAGTCCCACCAGCAGCATAGGAGATCGACAGCTTGTCGATGCTCTTACCAGTTACAGCACCGGACTCGCCGCTACCGTGCCCCATCGTCGCAAGCATGTGCGCTGTCAGGTACATGTGGCCGCAGTCGGCCTTGTCACCCCAGCACGCCAGGTTGATCATTTCACAAGCGCACGTCAGCTGGGATTGCACCAGTAGCTCACCACCAACCAGGACCGCCCCACCCCAGACGAATGCCGTCGCGTTCGAGGTAGTCGTTGATAGGGCGCCGATAGGGCCCGTGCTAGTGCTGGTGACTGAGATGACGCCCGCCGCAGCCGTAGCCACCGCAAGAGCGCCAAGAGAGATCGCGGCAGCAAGGTTAGTCGCCGTTGCCGCCTCATCCACACCGATGTCAAAGTCTGTATCCGCGACATAGACTTCGGTGACGATGGGGACCCCATAGCGCGTTGCCAGAGTGACAGTGTCCCCCGGGCTCGGCTGCACCGCAACGGTAAGGGTGCCCGCGCTCAGGCTCCCCGCCGTGTTGAACTCCCCACCAGTGAAGGCGAGGAACGTTCCGATTGTGGCGCAGCTGTTAGCCATCCCTAGGCCTCCGCGTCGATGACCGCAAGCCGCCT
>PJEL010000624.1_pt1 | contig 41212 bp, 61 predicted proteins | sample 1853271 | NCBI WGS metagenome assembly PJEL01 (sample SAMN08108733, study PRJNA415343) | Invertebrate metagenome, whole genome shotgun sequencing project. | host: Globobulimina | place: Sweden: Gullmar Fjord | collected 2015-08
GCCTTGGCTCCTTCCAGCGCCTCTTTGTTGCGATTGGTTCCAAATATCTTTTGTTGTGAAATATATTCGTCAATCCGTCCGTTAAGAATCGCCACCTGTTCACGGTAAAAATCTACATCTCCGGAAGTGTCTGTTTCCTGGAAGATCACTTTTTCAATATTCGCCTCAAGCTCTGAAGTGCTGAAAAACTGACTTCCGAGCGTAGCCGTGATACTAAAGAAGATGATTGACCCTTTCAAGACATCGCGCCTTCTGGATTTTCCAGGATAAAGCCACAGAACGGCCTCAAGCCCCATAAATGCCGCCGACAGACTATAGGCGAATAGGATCGGATATCCCGAATTAACAAAGCTATCGAAATAATAAGCCGAGTTGATCGAGATCCCCAAGAACGCAAGAAGGCCAAGAGGAAGGATATAGAGGAATTTCATTTAAACCTCTTGAGTCCATGCCTCATCGATGGCGGCCAGAAGATCATCAAATATAGCCTTTATAAAGTCAGATCTAGAGATATCAAGAGCTTTGCATATTTTCCGGTAGAGCTCCATATTCATACTCTTTTTTTTGTCGTTCTCTACATAGTTTAGAAACGCCGTAGATACTCCGGTTAATTCTGACAGCTCTGATAAATACATCTCTTTTCTTTTTCTTGTGATGCGGATTAACTCCGCGGTATTTGTCATTTTCATAACCACAGTATTAACCATGCTTAAAAATAAATCAACATAAATAGAGAATCATTCTCCAAATAAGTTTATATTCCCTTGACATATAGATGGCATGCCATATAATATAAGGTATATTGGGGGTTTGTAGTGAAATTGACAAAAAAAGAATTAAATGAATACGATCACATATTAGTTGCCTTTTCCGGAGGGAAAGATTCTACTGCGTGTTATTTAGAACTGGTAGAATCTGGAGCAGATCCCAAAAAAATAGAACTGTGGCACCATGATATTGACGGGAGAGAGTCCGACAGGCTAATGGATTGGGCTGTTACTCCGGATTACTGTAGGCAGTTTGCCGAGTCTTTTGGTGTCCCTCTTTATACCTCTTGGAAAGTTGGGGGATTTTCAAGAGAAATGTTACGAGACGACAGCTTGACAGCCCCTATTAAGTTTGAAAAACCAGACGGTACAATTGGGCAAGTTGGAGGTGTACGGGGGAAGGGGAATACTAGAAGAAAATTTCCACAGGTAAGCGCAGATTTATCCGTCCGGTGGTGTTCTGCATATTTAAAAGTTGATGTTTGTTCTGCGGCAATAAGAAACCAAGAGAGATTCACAGGGGCGAAAACACTACTGGTGTCAGGGGAGAGAGCAGAAGAAAGCCCGGGCAGAGCCAAATATTCAGAGTTTGAACCAGACAGGGCAGATAACAGGAATGGGAAAAGAGTCACTAGGCACGTTGATAGATATAGACCAATTCATAAATGGAGTGAAGGGGATGTATGGGATATAATCAGAAGGCACAAAGTAAGGGTTCATCCTGCATACTACATAGGTTGGGGGCGTGTATCTTGTTCGGCCTGTATCTTTGGGTCTAAAGACCAATGGGCAAGCCTTGCGGCAATAGATCCAGAACAGGTAATGAAAATCGCCACTCTTGAAAAGGAATTCGGCTTCACTATCAATCGGACAAAGAGTGTAGATGAATTAGTTTCTGAGGGGACGGCATATGCTGGAGTAATAACATCGCATGTAAAGGAATCTTTATCGAAAACTTATGTAAAAAACATAATAATGGAAAACTGGCATTACCCCTCCGGGGCGTTTGGTGAAAGTTGTGGTCCTACGTGAAAGCGGGAAAAGGAGGCAACCATTGAAAATAGAAATGGATAATACGAAATCCCCGGAATACACAATAAAAACCGGGACTCCATCGAGAATGAGGATATTCGGGATAGTCAGAACCGGGTGGTACTTCGAGGGATCTTTTTACTATGAGAATAGCGGCAAGATGTTGAGGGTTCGGGATTGTGGGGAATTTAAGCAAGTACTTGATAAAGTAGAGTTTATCCAGCCTTAAAGGCAAAGGTGGTAATAGTGGAGACATTGGTAAAATTAACATGTAAAAAATGTGGTGAGTCTTTTGATGATAAAAAGGGTCCATGCAACGGAAACAACAATTCGATGTCCGTCTTTATAGATGGTCAGTATGGATACAACGTTCTTGGTAAAACTAAAGATTCTCTTTGCCCTGATTGCTTGATTAGGGCGCAGATTAAATTGAGGAATTTTCTCATTGAGAGTGAATATTTTACAGGCGAAGAGCCGTTTTAAAAGGAGAATAAAATTGGCACGAGGCAGAAAACGAGATCCAGGGAAAGAGATCACCCCGGTAATGCGGGAAATTACAGAACTGAGAATATCCCTCGGGGAAACTCAGGCGGGATTCGGGGAATTATTGGGAGTTGCCACCGGAACCGTGAAAGATTGGGAGAATGGGCGAAGGACACCGGACAGGCGTAGCCGGATTGCTATTGAGGAATTGAAGGGTGGTGACAATGGAGAAGTGTAAATGGCATTGGGGGAAATTTATCCCTTGCTCGGACGGAGAAGAGTATTTTAACGACGGTTCCAACTGCTTTAATCTGCATGATAACGACTATATTGGAATCACCTATTGCCCATTTTGTGGGGCTAGAATTATAGAGGCAGAGGATAAAAGGGAATACACAATAAAACCTTCGGGCGACACTTTCGTGACAAAAAAAGACGGGGTAGATTATTTTTGCATAGTCCCACCATCTCACGGGTTGCCGGAATTCCCCTACACGATAGAGACCCATTGGCGAAGGATTGATGAGGTTGTGATAACTCAGAATATTGCTAAGATGTGGCCTATGGTTGTTTTTACGGACGGAGGAGATAAATATATGCGATCCCTCGTTTATGTGTCTGGAAACGTTATTATTACTGCCGGGACTATTCCCTTTTCTTGTGTTGTCCCATTCGGCGAATTTCGACTGGCAACAGTAGACGACTTGGAGGATTAAAGATGGATATGGGTTTTTTTAAATGGACGTGTGAAAAGGCTGAAGGATTTAAGTTTCACGAAGAGATGAATGATGTAGAATGTCCCGACCAAATGTATATAGCTTGTGATATTATAGAGAAAAACAGGGTAAGATATCCTTTATTGCTTCAGAGAGCTATAGAAGGGGTAAATAAGAACTCAAGAATAAACACAGATGACCTCTGTATAAAAAGCGAACCATCATCGATGAGTGTGGAGACAAACAACCCTTACCCCAAGAAGGTCGAGTATCTCATGTTTGGGAATGAAAGCTATGATCATTTCAAGACTATCGACGAAGCAAAAGAAGCGATATTGAGATTCATTTATGAACAGGAGAAAAAGATTGACTCTTGACTGCATGGGGATATCGAACTATATTTAAGGGCAACAATATCTTCAAAGTTCTTGTGTTTTTCAAGAAGCTCAATCGCATTCCCTCCCCAAAGCCTACGGGGAGGGTTTTTTATTTATAGATCCGTATTAAATACTTATTACTTCTTGAAGCAAGGGAGAAAAAGACTCGTCATTTTTAAGGAAAGACTTACATAGAGGTTCCCACATACAAACTATATTATTCCATTCAAAAGAAACCCCCAGCATACAAACAATATCAATTCCTGTTTCTCGTATCATTCTGTGACATCGACCAAAGTCCGAAGAGTCCCTAGGGAAAGATTTTCTTTTGGATTTGGTGCAATTTTTAAACCTATCGACAATTGCAGCAGCAGACATGCCAATATCATTTAAAATTACTTGATCAGCTATGCTATTGTATATTTTTTCTTTCATTTCATCCGTGTAGTAAGGTTCTACGTAGTCTTTATTCTTCTCAAACATATTTATTATCTCCTCTTGACTTAATTATACATAAACCTTAACATAAAGTAAGAAATATTGAAAGGGGTTAAAAGTGGAAATTACGAGGAAAGGGTTAAGAGATCTCTACAGGAACAAAACTAACGATGAGGCCGCAAAGGAATTGGGGGTTTCAATAGTTACTCTCTTGAGGATGGTAGATGAGGCCGGGATAGAAAGAAAAGGGTCGGGATCTCATGAGAGGAAAAGAAAAATCAAGGTGGTGGATTGATGCAGTTTTTTAAACATATGTCTAGTATGAGGCATGATCCAAAGATAAGAAAGCTCACAAGAAAATTTAAGGCCGAGGGATACGCTGTTTATGTCTGGATACTTGAAGCCATTGCAGAAGGGATTAGTACCGACTCGCCTTTGCCTGTTTTAGAGGAGGGCTCAGAGGATCTATCCTATGATTTAGGCATACCAGAAACGCGAATAGAAGAGATCGTAAACTATTGCAGTGATAGTGGCTTATTGCAAATAGTTTCGGAAAGCTCAGTGGTCTATTGCGTCAAAATCTACAAGTTTTTAAACACGTCTCAGACACGCTCAGACAGTCTGAGACAAATGATTACAGCCGTTTCAGGGGCAAAAGTAGGGGAAATGGGGTTCGATGAGATCAAGATTGGCATAGAAAAAGCTATTTTGTTTAAGCATAAGGAGTTACCGGAATTAAAAGCCCCGTCACAGACAGTCTGTGACAAATATGATAGAAGAGATATAGAAGTAGATATAGAAGTAGATAAAGAAATAGAGATAGAAGAGAGAGAGAATAAGACGCGCGAATTCTCTCTCTCTCCAAAAAAAGTCTATGGAATATTCAAACCGGAAGAGAAAAAACCATCGAAGTTCAAACCTTTCAATCCAAAAGAATCCATGAGCGCCTTGATCGCCAAATCTATCGAGTTCTGGAATAGCCACGACTCACTACCAGAGTGTGCCTACAACTCAATCAATCTTCCGAGGTCAGGGGAAGTAGCCGAAAAGTTCCAGGCACTTGGAGCCGAGAAGGTGAACGGAGCTATCGGCATGTTGGGAAAATATATCACCAAGGAGCCGCCGCAGTTTCAGCCGAGATCGTTCTCGAACTTTGTGGTCGACTCTGTTGATAGCTGGCTTGAGAGTTGTAACCCACAGAAGCGATACGAGCCACAGGTTGACATTTCGAAGATCCAGGACGAACTTGAAGATGCCACCGAAATCTGGAAGGGAATGATGGAGTCTTCAGGGTTTACCGAGAATGATATCGCCAAGGCGAAAGCCAAGGTCGATGAGATTGAAGGGCGATTACAGGTGGTCGGGGAGTGAGGACAATATCAGAGTCCCTAAAAAGTGAAATGTTGAAACGAAAAGGAGTAACCAGGATGACAACCAGAAGAGCAAGAAAAAACTTAATCAAGAGAAACGCGAAAGAGATTATTGCCGAGATAAAAGCTTGCAAGAAAGAGGGTCACAATTGCCTGAATATCACGAGCAACAAAGCGGCGCCGGAGATCTCGATTGAGCTACTACGAAAGGGCTACAAGATTTGGTGGTACAAGGGATTTATCAGCATTTCATGGTAAAAACACGTTCTACACAATCGCCGCACACTGCATCGGGCAACAAAAGTGGTACATGGTGTCATTATTTCATAGATAATGTAGTGGCGGTGGGTAGAAATGGGAAACAAAGGTATATTTTGAGGGAAAGAGAGGGTATAAATGAATAATTATGTGATTTATAGGGAGAAATCAAATAAAGATATTTCTAGGATAGAAAAAGCCCCAGCAGATAGATCTTTAGAGGAATTGAAAGAAAAGGTAAAAGAATTTAATTCTAATCCTGAAAACAGTAGGGTTGTTGAGGTAGGTGAAAATCAACTAATAATAGATATTTTAGATTATCTATTTGATACAGAAAAGCTCCAAAATAATTGGAGATCATGTTTTAAGAGAGACCTTCTTGAAGAGGTTAGATCCGCACAATATTCATTAAACAGCCTAGAGTCTTTTGTAGAGGGATTTGAAGGCCCAGACGATGACGATTGACCAAGCCAAATCCAAATACCCAGGATGGAAACCCTTAATTCATCATGTCGATATGGACAACAACATAACCGACCACATGAATTATTATTCCCTTCTGGAGTATAGGGAGGATGAAGAGGTTGAGAGACTTGAAAAATACAATAACGATCATGAGCAAATGGTTTTGTTTGTGGTTGAATAGGGGGATTAAGATATGAAGTTTGAATTTAATTGGGAGTCATTGCAGAAGTTGACAGTCAATGATTTAAAAGGGATGAAAGAAGATATCCAAGAACTTCTATTCTCAGAGCAAAGAGAAAAAGACCAATTGGTAAGGGAAATTTTATGGTTGAACCGTCAATTAAATCCCGGGGCTACTGAAATAACCTGCTCCGGCGCTGGTCAATGTGATCACGATGGAGTCGGATGCACCAAAGATAATAATTGCGGCGAGTACAGAGCGGGTCCGGAATGAGTAAATGGATAAGTGTAAATGATAGACTCCCAGAAAACGACGATAGGGTTTTGATATTCCCCTATGTCGATTTAGGATGCGACAGAATCTGGGGGCTATATTTGCCGTGGGCTGATCAATGGATTGCTCTGGACTACGAACCAAATCAGGGACAAAGCGATATAGTGATAACCCCAACCCATTGGCAACCAATGGGCGAACCACCAAAGGAGTAGATGAACATGGAAGATAGATCCTGTGAATATTGTGGACAAAGGATAGGAGAAGAATGCGGAATAGATGGCCATGAGGTCTATGATGATGGAATAGATAGAGAATGCTTTGAGGAGTAAATAAGATGAGCAGAATAGAATTAGAATGGGACGAAAAGGCTTACTCAATATTTTTCGATATTGTTGAAATATTGCCAAGAGATACAAATGGGCAATATATCCCCAAAGAACACAAAATATTATTAAAAAAAGGTTATGACGACAGTACTATTTATCATGAATCTATTCATGCTGTAATCGATATGTTTAAAAGCACACATGAGAGATTTGACGATATGTTTTATGCTAAGTTTAATTGTGCAGAGGAGTCTTTCTGCCATTATGTATGTGAACTATCAGAGAATATTAAATCGATGATTCAAAATGGTGAGGGGGGGAGTAAATAAGATGGATAGAACCGAAGAGGATAAGATAAGAGAGGCCTTTGAAAAAGAATTTCCATATGCAACTTTTTGCGTATTCTATAAAGAACAAGATTGTTATGACAGTAAAAGCATAGGATATAGTAGCTCTCTTGAAAAACTAAATGCTCACTGGAGAGGCTATAAATCCGGGGTAGAATCACAACAAGAGAAGATAGAAGAGATAGCGGAGAAATACAGCAAACGAGCTACTAAATATGATAATTTAGTTGATATGTACTTATTGATAAAAGAGGATCTATCCGAAAAGAACAAACAACTCGAAACCCTGACAGTCAGAAATTGCCGACTTGTAGAGGAGTGTATTGAGCTGAAATCTAGTCATTCTTTTGTGGCTGCCGTGGCAGAAGCCGGAATCAGGGGAGCCGAAGCCGCGGCCAAACTGGCAAAGCAACATAGAGCGGGCGGCGTTCTCCCCTCGATTTGGGAAAAAGGTGAGATCATCTCTCTACCTGATGGTTCCAAGGTAATCCCCAACAATATCTCGGAGCTGATCATAAAAGGCGGCAACATTGTAGAGATCTCCAATCCCGAAGCCGACGCCTACAGGGAAAAACTCAGGCAAGCAGGGATTGAATTAAATCCCGAAGAATAACAAATCTCTTCTTGACAAAAAGGTGGCATGCCATATATTCTTAAGGGGAAGGAGCTTTTATGCGGAAATCAAGAAAGGTGATTGTTGTTGCGGTTGTAGTGGTTTTATCCTCCGGGGCAATCGGGTATTCACAGAGAGGGACCCTTGGTCTGCTGTTTGGGGTTTGGATAGGTGTTTGTTTTGGGGTAATCCTCTCTCAAGAGATCGGAGGGCGAAAAGATGGATAGAGGGGAATTTGTCACGGCTATTGTCGGCACTTACTTTGGGAAGGATCAAGGCAAAAAATCAACCTACCGAAAGGCTATTTTAGACTTTGCAGGGAAATGTGAAGAGGAAAATCTTTATGAGGTTTATACCTATGCAATGACCCTCAGGTACAAGAATGCTGACATGCTTCATGATTATGCGAAAGAGAAAGGGTATTTGATCGAGGCATCAACTACCCTTAAGCGCTGGACTTGTGACCATGGGGGCGTAGGCACTCCCCGGGAAGTAATTGGCAGCCGGTGTTCATCGTGTGGTGATCGGGTTAATGAGAATGAAAGGAGAGTGAATTGACAATAACAAATAATCTAAAACAAATACCAAAGGATTCAGATTTTGTGATCCTTGATTTAGAAACTACAGGATTCAGCCGGGAACACGACCGGATTGTAGAGATAGCGGCCATTAGGGTCCATGATGGAGTAATCACCGAGAGATTTCATCAGAGAGTCAATCCAGAGCGAGAGATACCCGAAAAGGTGAGCGCTATTCATGGGATATTCGACAAGGATGTGGCGGACTGCCCAACTATCGCGGAAGTAATGCCGGAATTCCTAGCCTTCCTCGGGAAAGCTGTTCTAGTTGCCCATAACGCTTCTTTTGATGTAGGGTTTATTCGGGCTAATGTTCTGAGGATCGGGGGAAGTCTCCCGTTTTATCTTGTGTTGGACACTCTTAAATTGTGCAAAGACTATTTCCCCGGACTTCCAAGCTATTCTCAGATCAATCTTGCCAAGCACTTCGGGATTGAGGTCAAGAAAGCCCATAGTGCCGATGATGATTGTCTTGTTTGTCATGAGCTTTTAAAGTGGATCTTTGCAGAGCGAAACAGAACAATTTACTGGAAGTGTCCCACGTGTGGTCAATTAGTTACCGATTTAGAATACAAAGCAGTAATGTTTTGTCCAGTCTGTAAATGCAAATCTAGTTGGGCTAAGTTTAGAATAATAATCCCACTTTTAAACGGGGTGATTGTATGAAAAAGATATTGTTGAGCATTCTTAAAGCTACCCCTTTGTCAATAGCTTCATTTCTTATTCTCCAATGGCATGGGTGGAGAGTGTGGATATTGTGTATACTGGTGGTTACAACCTTCTGTATTCTTGGAGGGGAGTTGTGGGCGTCCGTTGAGGCCTTAAAGAGAAAGCAAAGGGAATCAGATGAAAATAATTAAATCTATCTGGAAAAAGATCAACTATAAATCGTGGTGGGATGATCATCTAGTTTATATCCTGCTGATTGCTTTAAGTCTCAGCACTCTGTTGGGGTTTGTGTTGGAGGCGATGAAATAAGATGCCAGTATATTACACATGCAATAAGTGCGGCGACAAAACAAAGGCAACTTACAAAGAATCACCAAATTATGGATCGCACTACACTGTTAAATGTGAATGCGGTAACTCTGGCAATTCAGGGTTTAGCTATGAATATGATATAGACGGGTTTGAAAGGGTTAACCGACAAAGGAGTAAATAAACATGGAAGATAGAACCAAAGAGGATAAGATAAGAGCAGAATTTGAGAAAGAATTTCCCATACCTAAAGAGTTATTTTGGGATAAAGAAAATGAAACCTATAATACTAATTCTGATTTCCAAATGATGAATGAATTCATTCACACATTTATAGGGTTTGAATATGGATACAAAGCCGGAGCACACTCCAAACAAGAGAAGATAGAAACCCGGACAGCCAGGAATTGCCGACTGGTCGAGGAGTGTATAGAGCTTAAGAAGATCATCGAGGCAAATGACGCCATTTGACAAAATACCAATAAAGGGGTTATATTAATCAACATAGATCGTGAGAGGAGATCCTATGATTGAGAATATAACCCCTTTTGATTTACCTATCAAAATCAATGAAAACCAAATAGAAATAACAACAGACCATCGAAACTTATTGAAAGAAATAAGCGATACCGGGAAAGTAAACTCTTCTAATATGGCCGATGCTATGGCTTATGGTTGTAGGTGGGCAAGATAATGACAAAGAAAACAACTGCCAGCAGCGCAAAAAAGAAGACAGCACCAAAGAAGTCTACCAAAAAAGGGAAAGGATCCAAGAAAAAAGAGAAATGTGGACCCAAGACAAAATATAAACCAGAATATCCAGAACAGGCCAGAAAACTTTGCCTTCTCGGGTATAGGGATATAGATATGGCTGAATTTTTCGGGGTCGCAGAATCCACTTTTCACGCATGGAAATTGATTCATCCTGAATTAGTGGTAGCATTGAAAAAAGGCAAAGAGGTTGCCGACTGTGAGATCGCCGCCTCACTCTTTGAAAGGGCTAAGGGATATAGTCACCCCGATACCCATATCACCAACTACCAGGGGGTAGTTACAAAAACCAAAATTACCAAATACTATCCACCCGATACGGGCGCCGCGTTTATCTGGTTAAAAAACAGACAGCCGAAAATATGGAGAGATAAGCAAGAGATTGAAGTTTCAGGCGAAACCACTCAGGTAAATATCTACGAATTGCCCGACAATGGGCGAACTCCGGACGCAGAACCGGAGGCCGATGAAACCGATTAGACCTTCTCCTGGTCCTCAAGAACAGTTTGCCTCTACCTCTGCCGACATAGGAATATACGGAGGGGCGGCAGGTGCTGGAAAATCTTTTTTGCTTCTCATGGAGCCATTAAGACACATTGCAAATAAACTTTTTGGGGCGGTTTGTTTTCGTCGAACAATGCCACAAGTCACCACAGAGGGGGGATTGTGGGACACTTCATGTGAGATGTATTCAGGCTTATCCAAACCAGTTGAATCCCCTCACCTTAAACATACATTCAAATCAGGGGCAAAGGTCACGTTTGCCCACTTGCAGCATGACAAAACAGTAAAAGACTGGGATGGCTCGCAGATCCCCCTCATTCTATTTGACGAATTACAGCATTTTACGGAAAAACAATTCTTTTCACTATTAGCAAGAAATAGGTCGACTTGTGGCGTAAAGCCATATGTCCGAGCATCATGCAACCCCGACCCTGATAGTTTTTTAAGAAAATTCCTCGAATGGTGGATCGACCAAGAGACTGGATACCCTATCCCGGAACGGTCGGGAAAAATCCGGTACATGGTCAGAAAATCAGGGGTTATCCATTGGGCTGATACCGCCGATGAATTGATAAAGAAGTTCCCAGGGGAAGAGGAAGAAACAAAACCGAAATCTGTAACCTTTGTTTCAGCAAAAATAACAGACAACCCAGAGTTATTAAAGAAAGACCCCGGCTATCTTGCCAACCTCCATGCATTGCCAGAATATGAGAAAAAAAGACTATTGGGCGGTAACTGGTTTGCAAGACCAACCGCAGGGGAGCTCTTCAAGAGATCATACTTCAAGATTATCGAACGGGAGGAAGTCCCAAATCTTAAAAACATCATCCGGTATTGGGATAGAGCCGCCACTGTTCCCAGTGAAGTCAATCCCGATCCAGACTGGACTAGTGGCGCAAAAATAGGCATGGATTCATTCGGGAGAACCTATATTTTTGATGTCACAAAAGACCGACTAGAGCCGTTTGATGTAGAGCAGTTGATAAAGGTAACGGCTATGATAGATTCTAGGGAAGTCTCTATTGGCATCGAGCAGGATCCCGGATCTGCTGGAAAAATGGAGGCGGCGTACTATATTCGAGAGTTGACAGGATACCCCGTCGAGGCTTATCCTAAAAACAAGAATAAACTTGCATACTGGAAACCCCTGGCCGCCCAGGCTAAAGCGGGGAACGTTTATTTAGTCAATGGGCCATGGGTAGAGCCCTTTTTGCTGGAAGCGGAAGGAGTCACGGACGGAACCCAAAAAGGCCACGACGACCAGATTGACTCGGCGGCTGGGGGATTCATGGTTTTATCTGCTGGGCTTGGAACTTCTAGCGCAGCCGTTGGGCTTGATCTTTTTTAAAGAGGTGATATGAGTATATTGGCAGAGGCAGGGGCAACCGGATACGGGGGAAGAGTTCGAAAGTTTGCAAGGGTTGAAGGGTTTTTGGGAACCGGGGTTATGTGGGACGGCGCCAATGGCGGGATAGGCCAACCAGACTACCAAGGGTGGCTAGAGGCCGAAGATATAGTTACAGCCGTTTCAACATCTGTAAATGATGCAGTTGGAGGGACTGGGGCGTATGCTCTACAGGTTAAAGGCCAAGCTGAAGACGGCATTGAGAAAACTGAGGTTTTGATATTAACAGGCCTGATTCCAGTCGATTCCATCGGGAAATTTAGTATCGTATATTCTGCCCAGGTTATCAACCTCGACGCAATAGCAAACGGGAATACCTCCCCCATTAACGGGGCGAACAACGGGCTTGTTACTATAGTGTCAAAAACCGAGCCCACAAGGGTTATGGCCGCAATTCTTCCCAATCTAGGACGGACACAGATGGCAGTCTGGAGATGCCCCAAAGATCATTGGGGGCAGTTTGAGAAAATAGGGATATATCCAGAATCAAACAAGCCAATAGTTGGCCAATTGTGGGCTAGATCTGGAATAAATGAATCATGGATAAATGTAGGGCAATTGGATTTGGATGGATTTATCACGGAACCATCATGGCCAGTAGGAAATGAGGAGTATATCTCCCCAGGGACAGACCTATGTTTGGTGTTGACAGCAGCACAAGCAACGAATGCCTCAAGCCTATTATGGGTTAAGTTATTCAAAATACCAAACTACGATGCCAGGTTATTAAAAGAACAAGAAGAGGAGAGCGAATAGATGCCATTCTTTATGACAAAGAAAAAAATCCAGGCGATGTCGGAGGGGCAGAAAAGCCAGCTTGATATTGAAAGCCTATTGCTTGCCTCTCGGAGTTCCTCGACAATCGGGGGGATCTCCAATTCATACACAACCTATGACTCACAAGTATCAGAATCATATAAAAAATACAACTCCGAGGCAGACTGGGGAAACCAGCAATTTAAATCTGTAGCTGACATTAGGATCTCTTTCATTGCGGGTGAGGGTGTTAGTGTTGCCGCGAAGAATCCAGCATTTATCAAATGGCTCAATAATTTTATCAAAGAGAATAAAGCCTTTGGTTCAATGTTTTTCAATTCTGTGATAGGTGCGGAATTGACTGGGAAATGTCTTTACACTCTCAGGGCAAGACCGGGACAATATCCCAAAATAGTAAGAGTTCCATATACTCCAGACCAACCCTATGAGGTTGTTTTATCAGATTCTTGGGACCCTTCCAGTGTAGTCGATGTTACCATCAAAAAGGGCGGCACAAACCAAAGCCTAGGATTACCTAACTTTGTCTATATCCGCACGGGAGGCGATGATACAAGAGTCAACCAGACCACTACAAAATGTGGCGCGATCCTCAATGATACCGAGAACTACGACCGAGCCAGTAAAGATATCAGGCGATTGAATCATGTTCTTGCTAGAATAACTCCAACTTTCGAGACAAAAGACCAGGCTGAGACTGATAGCCTCGTGACATATTTGAAGAAATTTAGGTGGAAAATAGGCCAAGCATTTATCGGAACGGCCAAGATGAAATATGAAACAGTTGGGACCGGCGCTCATGCAAATCTAAAGGATGAACTCTCAACTACTATCAAGACCATCGCTTCCGTGACGGGGGTTCCTGTTCATTGGGTTGGATGGACCGACTTAATGTCAAACAGATCCACAGCGGATAGTCTTTATGACACCATTGGAACCGCAACAGTTAGAGAAAGAACTCTTTTCTCGGAAGGGATCTATGATTTAATAATCAAAGCTCAAGAGTTGTACATTGACAGCGGCGGGACTGATATCAATAAGATTTATACAGATTTCGAGGTAAGTATCCCTGTAATCGATTTTTCCAAATTCCTTGAGACAGTACGAGCGCTTTCAATTGCCTATAATGACAAGGTTATTAGTAGGTCTGATTATCAAAACCTATTACCGTCAATCGATCCAATCAAGACCGAGAAAGCCTTGAAAGCTGAACAGAAAGAAGAGGAAAAGAGCATTGTGAGAATGGCAAAGTTTGACCAAGAGACTAAGCAAATTAACATAGAAGATAAAACAGATATTCCAGAGGAGGAATAAGGATGGAAGAGGACAAAAAAGCTTTAATTGAAAAGGCTGCTAGTGCCGGATTGGGGAACAAGAAATTCCTCGAGGGAGTCAGTGTCGAGAATCTTCAGAAGATGGTGAAAGCCGTTGAGGATCGAGACGGAGAGATAATTCTCCTGAAAAAAAACAAATTGGTAGAAGTTGAGAAGGGGAACATCACCACACTCGATGACCTGATAAAAGCCAAGCGAATCAAGGTTCGCCCGGTTGTCGAGGATGAGGAAGAGAAGCCCCAAAAGGCCGAGAAAGATGAAAACAAAGCTTAAGGTCTGTGATCCTTCGGGGAGGGTGATAGTTGCCGACACCGAGTTGAAGAATGGGGTCGTCTCGTTCTCTGTCCCTTTCCTCGAGGTTGTAAAAGACGACAATCCTGATTTTGCCACCAAAGGGGTGATCTCTTTTAACGTCCCACAACCGAGATACGCAAAGTCAAAGAAGATGATTACAAAATATCTCGAAGATCTATTTTTAAAGGAGTTATCGAAAGATGTCAAAACTGTACATTCAAGCGATGGCGGCAAAAATCACACAGGAGGAGCTAAGAGAAAATCTCCCAGCCGAAACAATGGCAAAGCTGCAGGGAAAAACAGTGACCCCGTATGTGATCGGGGAAGAAGGGAGAAGCACCCCGAATGTGAGGGGGGAAGGGCACAGGGTTCTAACGTGGCCGAGGGCAGTGATCCGAAGGATGTCCCAGACAATAAAAGCGGGAACTAAACTTTTTGTCGGCCACAATTCAGACAGTTCAACAGAGAATAGACCCGATGTGGGTGAAGTGGTTGGGACGTTCTCCCGAATAGTAAAGGACAAACTACAAGCCGTAGCCGTTACTGTATTAGGTAGCGGGACAGATGACTATGATATCTGCTCAATAGAGGCAGACGCGGAATTTGATAAAGACGGGCATGTTGGAGACATTGGGGAGATATCAGGGATAGCCCTTGGTTCCAGTAAAACAGATTCCCCTGCATTCCCCGGAGCTCAAAGAGTGGCCGCACTTCAATGTTTTGGCGAGGCGGCACCAAAAGAAGAAAATAAACCAACCTTGGAGAAAGGAGACAAAAACAAAATGGAAATTACATTTATAGACGTTCAAAAGGCTATTAAGGATATGAAAATCTATCCTCATCAACTGTATTCAGAAGCGGAGATGAAAGATGATTCAACAGTGAAGACTATTGTCGCTCAGAATGAAAGCTTGACAAAAGACCTTGAAACATCCAATACTAAGTTAAAGGAACTTGGCGAAAAGGGTGCGGAAGTTGAGAGGAAAGCCAGTCTGTCCGACGCGAAAGAGAGATTCGCGAAGATGATCCCGGAGGGGGCAACAGACAAGCAGAAGGCTTTTTATGAGAAGAAGTTCAATCCCGAATCGATTGAGGATCTTACAAACGAAGGTCTTAAAAAAACCTTTGAAAAGTATCAAACAGATTTTTCCGAATATGCAAAGATGTTCGGAGGTGAAGAAAAAACAGAGCCTTCCGGTGGTCCATCTGGTGGAGAATCAGAAAAAGGGAGTGACGACCCAATTGACTCCGCTGTAGATGCGCTCATGGAGGATTAATAGATATGGCAAAAACACTTGAACTGTTCAGTAAAAATTATACTGAGATTCAGAAAGTTGCAGCGGGGGCCCTTAGTGCTGGGGATCTTGTAACTCTTCAGGAAACCAATGGGTTTACCCTTATCGATGTTGCGATTGGTGATCAGTATGCATTGATCACCAAGGCCGAGAAGGTGAAAGTCGAGAAGACAGCCCCCGCTATTTTGGCGGGTGACGCGGTTTACTATGTTAATGCAACCGATAACGTTGCAATTGCAGGGGATATCCTTATTGGATATGCTTATGAGGATGCCGCTATTGACGACACTCATATTGTAATCGTATTTGACGGCATGGCCGCATTCGAAAAGCTGTAGGAGGGCGAACGATGAAATATGAAAAACTATTCAATATAGCGGATAATCTGAGAGAAGATGAACCGAAAACATTGAAGATTGGGGATAAAGAATACACCCCCAAGCAACAGACCAAGGTTTTCAGAAAAGCTATCCAGGCTTTTATCCATAAAGTGGCAAGCGGAACAGAGAAGAAAGCTATACAGGCTTTCTCTGGTTCGACCGATGTCCCAAAACTAACAAAAGACGTTTTCAATGTAACGGGGATTACCCCCGAGTATGACCTTGGATGGCAGAAGGCTTTCAAGGGAATCAGGCTGATGAAAGGTCAACTGGAATGGGAAATTGCCGATGTACAGGATTTTTCTGATTTTGAACTGACTCCTGAGGGTGCCAAGTGTAAAATTGGTTCTGCTGGTGGTAGCAAAGTGATTGCCGGAATCCAGAAATATTCCAAAGGGATTGGTTTTACCTGGGAAATGATGGAAGGGAGAAAGCTTTACAAGTTTATTGAGCAGCTTCTTGGTCTTAGAGACAAGTTGTATAAATTGTGGGCAGACATCCATTATGGACTGCTGGGAATCGCCGCCGCGACTAATCCGATTGCATGGCAAGCCGGAACCAACAACATCGATAGGGATATAGCGACCATAAACAAGTGCGCGTCTACCATTACCTCCGCAACAAAAGATAAGGGGTATGGAGACACTGCAAAGGCCAGACTGGTTATGTATGTTTCTCCTGTGCTTCGGGATAGAATGGACGCCGCATTAAAAGCCACAAGGCAAGAGCTTATTGCTGGTGGAGGGGCTCAAGCTTCTCCGGTTAGCTGGCTGGTAGATGTTGAATACACCTATAATAGCAATATTCCAGACGATAAGTTTGTTATGGTTCTCCCTGGCAACAAGATTCAAAACGCTGTTTATATGCAGGAATTGGGATTGAGTGAAACCAGTATCGAAACCCTTTCTAAGATCAATACCTATTGGTCTGCATTTGGTGCAATTGTCGCAGACAATGACCAGTGTGCTGAAGGTGCCTTGACTTAATGAGCTTAAACGTTGGGGTTAATAGTTGGGTGTCGGTCGCAGAGGCCGACACTTACTTCACAGATAGGGTAAATGCCTCCTCGTGGTTTGACCTTGACGAATCCCCGGCCAATCCAGGGGATGACTCGAAAGAGGTTTTCCTTGTATCCGCTTTTTATTGGCTCTTTGATGATCCTGGCTTTAACTTGCCGCAGGTATCAACAGATCCAAAGATCCAACGAGCGCAGGAAGAGGCCGCTTTTTTCCTATTAAATTATTCTCAGGACTATGAAAACAGAGAGGCGAAGATTGCTGGTGGAGTTATGCGATTCAAGAATAAGAGCTGGGAAGAGGATCTTACAGAGATCAAAAAACCTCAGGTGATTTTAAATATCCTTGGTGGTAGCTACTCCAATAAAAACGGAGTGGTTCAACTTTTACCGGATGACTACGAATGAGCGTATATACTATGGGCGGTCCTCAATCTGAATCAGAAAAAGCTTTTCGTAAAAGATTTGGGACCTTAAAATCCTCATTGACCCGTAGAACAAACAATATTTTTAGAATCATCGAAAATTCATTACAGGCTCCACAGAGATCAAACGCATATTGGAACACAGTCAGAATTAAGCTAGACAAACAATATGCAGAACTTTTCAAGCTGTACGACACCTGGAGCGGTGAAAATATCCCCATAATGTATCGTCAATCTTTATTGGGTGTTGAAAAGCAAATCTCCCTGATGGCAAATGTAACAGCCAAAGGGTCAAAAACAGTCACTCAGCTAATGGCTGGACAATCAGCGAAACAAATAACGAATGCCCTTTATCAAGATTCAATGGCGTCGTGGCTTTCAGGGTTAACAGCCGGAAAATCCAACATGCACCGATTAACACGAATGACTCAGCAGGCACTAGTAGACGAATTTTTAATAGATAAAACCGTGGCCAAGGCGATAGAATCCGGAAATCTTCGGAATTTCTCCAATATTTTAGCTAGGGACAACGCCCAATATCAAAATCTTTTAAATGCTCACAAAAATCAACGGTATATCCAAGCCGGAAGCCGTAAATATGTCCCGGAATACTACGCAGAAATGGTATCCCGTGTTAAGTTTCATGAGGCTCAGAGTTCAGCCTCCTTGATGCAAGCGGCCAATTATGATACCGACCTAATGGTGGTATCGTCTCATAATACGAAAACTGAAATCTGCCTTGAGTTTGAAGGTAAGATATTTTCTATATCCGGGAAAGATAAAAGATTCCCACGGTTGACAGAAACCAGCCCATTCCACGTAAATTGCCTTCACCTTATGTTTCCTCAATTTGAGTCGGCACTTGAAGCCTCTGGGACTCTCGATGGATTCTCGGAGTTCTCCAAAGGGAAAGCAGATAAGCCGCCGCATCCTACAGGATTTATCCCTGCCTCGGATAGGGAGGTTGTTTGATGTCTGGGATGTATACAAGGGATAAAATCAGAATAACCCCAGTTACAAAACAAGAAGGAACCGGAGCCATCACGGAGGGTACACCTTTTGACGTTGCGGTAATGGTCGAGGAAGAGACCAATATAATATCAGGTGGGAATGGGCGAGATATAAAGTCAGATATCTACATCTTTGCGCCACCGAAGACAGCAATCAAAAAAGGTGATATAATCCAGGTAATAGAAAAATTCGGCGAGATTGTAGAGGATGAGCCAGAGAGAACAGTTATCCAAGTTTCTCCATATGGTAGCCTTAAAGAATCTCACAGGGATGTTTACGCATGAATGCAGGTATGGACTTTAGTAAATCAGATTTATCCGCTCTTCTGTCTCTTCAGAAAAAAAGCCCGAAAGCTTTCAGATTGGGACAAGAGAAAGCTTCGTTGCAGCTTTTAACATGGATGAATAATGGAAGTCCTCAGTCTAGCCGGAAACCTCCGATAAGATTCGGTGTTTTGCGCGGGTCCTCTTCTGTATTTGTCGGGAACAAGAAAGTAGGGGATGCGGTTATTCAAGTAAAGGCCGAAGCAAAAGAACAAATCAGCCCAGCAAGCGCCCATAGCGCCCCAACAAATACCTCGACCATCGTCTATAATACCGATTATGCAGCCAAAATGCACGAATGGGACGGCGGATGGGGAGAGTTCACTATTCAAGATGGTGACGCCGGGAATAAATGGATAGAGGATCACTTGAAAGCTGATAAAGATTTATTTGTTAAAATGATCGGCATTGAAGTTAGAAAGGATTTAGGTTTATGATATATAATCTATGGGAGTATTTGAAAACAACATTTCCCTCTTATAGTTTTATCGTGGATGGATGGGAAGGAACCGACCCAACTGAATCCGTCTTGATCAAACAGACCGGGGGAGATGTTGCCCATTGGTTCGACCGGATAGACCCAACAGTCCAGGTCCTGGTAAGATCAAATAGCAAAGTGACCGCGAAACAGACAGCGGATGCTATTTTTGATGAGCTTCGGAATAGGTTTGGTTTAATTCTTCCAGCCGTTACGGTGGGGAGTATAACATATCCAGAGCTTACAACGGCTCAAATCAGCCCGATACAGAATCCGGGTTACATTGGGACGGATGAAAATAAAAATCATATGTATTCTGTTAATTTTATTATTACCATAGGAGGGTGATTTTATGGGTATAGGTGGAGAATTATTTAAAGGGTCTTCGGGTTTATTGTCACAACCCCTCGGGATAGTAAAAATAGGGTTCCGTGGCTTTGACATGGGGAAAACTACAGCCGGGTCGATGCTTGCCCCTGACGAAGATATCAAAGATATCATCTTTCAACAGGACGGAACCAAATCCGCCGACACGGTAAGGACAGGGATCCTTTACAAGTTGACCGTTACTTTCGGTGAGATCAACACAGGACTGCTTGTCCAGCTTATGGCCGGATTGACTTCTGAGAACCATGACCCATCAGAAGATAGCGCGACTATTGGCCGGAACATGTACCAGTCCATGAGGGATAACGAGGCCGGAGTATTGCAGATCGCTTCGGTGGATTCCAATGGCGTTGCATCCGATCTTCCAGAGGATATCATATCCGTCTATGAGGCCGTGCCAAAATTGACCAGTCATATATTGAACTGGGAAGCAGACTCGCAGAGAAACGTAGTTGTGGAGTTCAATATTTATTACCATCTTTTCGCTGGTGGCGAAAGTTCTACGAAAGTGGGAGCCTTCGGGTATTGGGGAGATCCAACAGTTGAGGACGTTCCCCCTGTTGTTGTTCCTGATGTGGCAGCGCCTTATGTTCTCTCGGCTGTTGTAGATTCAGCAACCCAGGTAACTGTCACAATGAGCGAAGATGTTGCCCTTGTGGCGACTGTAGCCCTTGCTGATCGAATCGTGGCAACTGTGAATAGAGACTTTATTGTCCCTGTTACGGCTGTAATTGAGGCAGATCCGAACGATGACACATTGACTTTGACCTTCGCGGCGGCATCCTTTGCTGCTTCTGATGTAGTTAAACTGTTCTTGTCAGAATCCACATTGCAAGATGTCGACCTGAATCAGAACGCCATTCTCAATGCATTTGCGGTAACCAATCCGTTAGTATAAATATAAAAGCGGGGTTGAGTCCCCGCTAATTTGAAGGAGATTCAAAAATGAAATTTCAGGCTAAAAAATTAGACCTAGACCTTGAACTTACCACCTTGAGTGGGGAAGAGATGACCATCAAAGGCCCCAGCGCTATAACGGCAGAAAAAGCCAGTGTCGTCCTCGGGAAAATAATCAAAGAAGACGAATCTTTAAAAGGCAAAAACGCAGAACAGATGCTAAAGATAGTGGTGAAAAGCGTTGTTGGAATTTACGGGAAAGATGATGTTTTTTGGGCGAATAATTTTGATCCATCTACATTGATAGAAATCCGGCAGTGGTTTGTTCAAACCCTTACCACAGTCAAAAAAAAAGATTAGAACTTGAGAACCTAAAAACAATGCATTCCCTGGGGTTATCTCTGGGGGATGCTGAAATATTGGCAGATCATGAGGAAAGCGGATGGTTTTTAAAAGAGGCTTTAGAGGTAAAGCGAAAACAGAGAACCATAGACCTTATTCAAATGGCCGAGGCTGTTAGAATGGGAACCCTCGGAGCCAGTTCGACCGAAAACTATAAAACAGTATACAAACCATGGTTAGATGGTTTACAAGATAGCATAAAAGAAAAAGAGAAATCAGGAGATGAGACCCTCTTTGACAAATTGAAAAAACAGTCAAAACAAGAGAAGCCGTTAACATTCTGGGAGCGGATGAAGAAAAAGGGGTGATCCATGGCATTTAAGGCAGGCGCGATATACGGCGAGGCGATCCTCGACACCAAGAATTGGGATTCAGGGATCAAGAAAATTGGGAAATCTTCTTTAAATGTCGCGAAGGTGGCCGCTGTTGCCTTTGTCGGAGCTATGACCGTTTCTATCGTCAAGGCCAATGAATTCCAAAAGTCAATGTCAAATGTATCGACCGTAATCGATACTTCTGCGATATCTACCCAAGACATGACAAAGAGTCTTTTAGCGCTCGACCCTGCTTTGGGGAAAACCACAGAGCTAACAGATGGATTATATCAGTCTTTTTCTGCTGGTGCCGACACGATGGAGGAAGCCCTCCAAACCACAGTTGATGCCGCCAAGTTCTCAAAAGCCGCATTAACCGACACCGCCACCGCTGTAGATGTATTGACAACCGCCTCGAATGCCTACGGGAAAGATATTGTAAGCACTACCCAAGCCTCTGATATATTCTTTACAACTATCAAACAGGGTAAAATTACCGGGGAACAACTGGCCGCCACCATAGGGCAATCGATTCCCGTATTCGCATCTACCGGGATAGAGCTCGAACAACTTTCATCTGGTATGGCCGCAATGACCAAACAGGGAATTTCTGCCGCAGAAGCCACAACCCAAATGAATGCTATTATCAATAGCATGCTTAAGCCAACCGAGGCAATGAGCGAGGCTATGAAAGAATATGGCTTTGAATCAGGATCTGCCTTTCTTGAATCTGAAGGATTGACCGGGGTTCTCCAATTGCTGGAAGATCAAACAGGTGGCAATGCTGATAAAATAAGTGAGTTAATACCTAATATCCGGGCCATGAAGGGAGCCATGGCGCTCACCGGAGTTGGTGGAGAAGAATACACTGCAATTCTGAAAGAGATGGAAACCGCCGCCGGGGCCACAGATATAGCCTTCGACAAACAGGAAAAAACATTCGAGACCTTAGCTAATCAGATGGATAAAGTGGCCATTGTTTCCGGAAATATCGGGAAACACTTTGTCGATGAGATAGCCGCCGGAGCCACAGAGGCCGCGGGGGCAATGCTGACTTTCTTGACCTCATCCTCTGGAATGGAAGTGGTTGGGAATATTGTCGGTGGCGTTGCCGCCTCGTTTGAATTCCTTAAATCGTTTATCGATCCAATTGTACAGGAGACCTTACCAGCCCTTGAGGAAATTTTTACAGCAACCGCCGGAACGCTTGATAGTTTTGGGATTGGTTTAAACGAGGGATCGGGAGCTTTTAATCTATTCGCAGGTGTTAGTCAATTCGCTGCCTCTACAATAAAAATATTCAGTACCGGTCTATCGAATGGGATCGAACTACTTGGCGCTTATGTCGATGCGATAAAGGCCACAGGCGGGACAATAAGTACTTTCTTTGATTTTATTACAGGCGATGCAGAGTGGGCAGATGTAAAAGCCCAGGCTGACCTCGCCGGGGATTCCTTCAAGACCGCTGGAAAAACTCTTATTGATAGTTGGGTTGACCTAGGATCCACAGTCAAAGACGAGGTTCTTGGTTTTGGGGATGTAGTAAAACAATCTTCCTTAGAAATGGAAACCAATATTGTCACCTCTTTTAACAACCAGAAAAACAGTGTCACAAATAGCTGGGGCGAGATGATCACCGGGCAGTCGAAATTTGTCGATGATATGCTTGCCAATTCAGATAAGCTCGCCGATGGATTAGAGGATGGCAACGAGGAGGTTGTAGAGTCCAATGTTTCCACTCGCGACAAATTGAAAGCCATGTGGTCGGAGCATTGGGGGGATTCAAAAGCTGGCTGGGCTGACATGTATGACAGTATTGTTAGTGGTGCTGGTTCCGTAATGGGCGATTTGAGCGGGATAACCTCTCAAATATTCACCAATGAACAGGCCGAGCTTGATAATAAAATAGCCGCAGAAGAGGACGCCTTAACCACCAGGCTGGAAACTGGCCTTATTACCCAAGAAGAATATGACGTTCAATCGGAAGCTCTAGCGGCTCAAGCTCTTGAAAAGCAGAACGCACTTAAAAAGAGACAGTTTGACGCCGAAAAAGCATTAAATATCTCGAGTGTTTGGGTAAACGCCGCCGGGTCTATCATGGGATGGTGGAATTCGGCCGCCGCATTGGGTCCCATAGCAGGCCCCATATTTGCCGGAATAATGACCGGGGCTACCCTGGCAACCGCCGGAGTTCAGACCGGACTTATAGCTTCTCAACAGTTTGTTCCTGCTAGAGAGATGGGTGGGATGGCAAGCGGAATGACTAGGGTAAACGAGGCGGGGGGCGAAATTATCTCTCTTCCTGATGGTTCCCAAGTTATACCGAATGATATATCTCAGAAGATAGCCGGAAGCGTTGGACAGGGCGGCGGGAATGTGATAAATATCAACAATCCAGTCATAAGAAATGATCAGGACATAGAGAAGTTGGCCAGACAAATATCTAGAATACTCAGTAAAGACACGAGGAGAGCAGGGTGAAATATAAGTTTATAGATAGCGATGGAGCTGAATATGAGGTAAATGGAGTATTAACCCCAAAAATCCAAGCAGGATCTCTATCGAGATCTTCAGAGAGCTATTCCTTTGAGCAAAAAATAATTGAGAGATCCTTTCTACCAGGAGCTGCCAAAGTAGGAGAGGCAAGGCTAGAGTCAAGAGGATTTTCTTTTACCCTTGAGTTTGCCGCAGAAACGGACGCGCTATTTGATGCATATTTAAACGAGCTTCTATTGTGGGTTGAAAAAACTGTAACTATAGTAGAAACAGACAATAGTAAAATGACTAGCGTTACGGTACAAAATCTAAATGTAACTTATGACTCTGGATCAATAAAAAGATCTGGAGATATGACAATTGATTTCTTGATGCTGGATGGATTTTGGACAGACACTACGCCAATAGAGTCTAATCATTCCCTATCTATCGGGGTCAATAATATCCCTGTAACGAATAGCGGATTTTTACCAGTTTACCCATTGTTAACTTTTGATGTCCCAGCCGCGGCCCCTCAGCTTGATATCTACATCGATGAGACAAAAGAGGGGTTGCAATTGGTCGATGACACCCTTGGGACCCTTGCCCTTAATGAGTTGATAATCGATTGCGTAAATGGGTCATTGACAATTGAGGAGTTTGACAGGAGCCAATCAATAACAAATAGAACGGGATATTTTCCCATACCCGTCGGTGATTATACCCTTGTTATCGACACTCCCGTAGCTTGTGACTTAGCCTTGAGTTTCTTTAGGCGGTATTATTCGTGAATCCGGCAGACTATAACCCTGTCAAGGGTACTGAAATTAGGATGGTGTCTCTTACCGGGCAGATCATCCAGGCCATCCGGAATAACGACAGATCAGGGGATATCCTTAAATGTACAGTCGAGGAGATTAAAAACGGAGGGGTTAACTCTATTATATTCTCAGTAGATAGACAGACCAATATCCCAACCTTTCCCGGGATGATCGTTGAGGTTTACAAGGACGGGGAAATATTCGCAATAGGATACTCAGACACGATCCCGAAACCGCAAAGCACACAACCGGAACTAGAAATATCGTGTCTTGGATTTTTTCATAAATTAAAATTTAACACAGTCAACAAGTTGTATAGCGGTAAAACTCTTTCTGAAATAATAGCAGACCTTGAGACCGATTTAAATGCGGTGGACATTTTCTATAATGCGGGCAATATCTCACTTCCGAATATAACGGTTACAGATCTTACTTTTGACGATAAAACGCTACTAGAAGTTGTTGAAACTATCCTACAGATAGCCAATGTCGATTACAACAACGCTCAATACCGATGGTTTATAGATAATGACAGAATCCTTAATTTTGAGCTAATATCCAATACCCCAGAAAGATCAATGTTCGAGGGGTTTAATTATCAATCTCCAGAGGTGGAAACCGAAGAGAAAGAAATAGTAAACAAAACCCTTGCATATAGAACCAATTCCTTGAACACTAAAGAATTAGAGTTTGTCGATGTGTTCGAGGACACCGACTCACAGGGGCAATATGGGGTAAGAGACAAAAAAGTCGTATACCCTGATTCCATGGATACTACAACACTCGGAGATTTTTGCACTGGAATCCTTGAAAAGAACAAAGACCCCCAAACTAAGGTTTTAATTGAAAACCTTGAAGGAGTAAACTATCCCTTTTCCTTCTATAAGCTATCAGATAGAATTGATACTTATTGGCAACTTTTATCCGAGTGCGATTCTTTCGAGAATTGGGACACCTCAGCAGCTGTAAACACTACAGTTACTTTATCTGAAGAGAAGGTCTTGACTGGAAGGAAATCTATCAAGTGCGCCACAAAAGATGGGTCATTCAACGAAGATATTCAATACGATTCACCTACTCCGATATATGGACCATCGTTGTTTCGGCTGTATCTATATCTTGAAGAGGCCCTAACTTTAGAGATCACACTCATCGGGGCAGACGGGACAGAGTTTACGTTTGAGTTAGGTAAATCAGACTTTAGTTTAGCAGTTAATGAAACAGTATCTATAGTCAAGGCTCTAGAAGTTAATCCAGTAGAAAAGTCTTCTGGTAATTATGGGAACGGGAATAAAGGGGAAGCTAATTATGGATAAAGTAAAAACAATAAACAACTTCAGGATAGTGGCAGTTCAAAACGCAGCAGAAATAGTCTTTCAAGTAGTTGATGCGGCTGAAAACGGGTCGGTAGACTGGGAAGAGCGTAACTATGATAAGACAACCTTACAACTATGGACTGGCTCCGGAGGCACTGGAACCCTGTTGGTCGAGTCAGTAGACTATGAGGTCACAAAAATAAATCAGGTGGTTTCTGGCAGAACAAACTTAGAGATATACTCAGGGATAAGCATCACAAATGTGACATATCAAAATGTAGATCTTTTTATCCCTATTGGAACTTTGGATATGTATGGGGATATCTCAGATCAATCGGACGTTAATCGATTACAGAATCAAATTGACTCAATCCTCTCAGGGACTGCCGGGAAAGGGATTGGCTCTGTTCACAGTTTCGCCACATATAAAGACAGAACAACATCTGGATTATTCCCTTTTGCTTTAGACAATGCAATCTCTCAGGCAAGTTACCCCGATGGATATGCAGAAATAGGGGATATGTTCGAGGAAGCCCATATTGCCGCTGGAGATTCTGCGTCTGGTGCGGGTATGTTTTATCCTACACCTCCTCCTGGATTTTATGAGAGGTCTGGGGTTGTTGATTCTGACGTACTTAATGCCACGGATGATGTAACACAAGCGACTGAGGTCATAACCCTCACGACGGGTAACTATAATTCCCTCAAATTATCGCGAGGTGGCGATGGTGTTCCTGTCCGAGTAAAACTGTTGTCGGGGTCTTTGCCAGGGGGGTTGGATGTTGATCCCACGTATTTTGTGAGATTCCTAGCTTCTTTTAGCATTTCACTCTACGACACAGAAGCACACGCAATTGATACAAGCGGTACAACTGGACGGGTAGATCTGACAGATGCGGTAGGGACGTTCTCTATTACTCAAGAAGGAGTGGCGATAGATGATGCTATGCAGACTATAACCGGGGAATCAGTTGCTACATTCGGAGGATGGGTTTCTGGGGCTGGGGCTTTAGCTGTAAGTAATTCCCAATTGATTGGAGGAACTAGCGGTTCCGTGTCAGTGCTTACAGATCTAGAATTCGATTCTTCCAATTCCCCCGATGCCAGAACATCAAATGAAACCCGAGGAAAAACATTCTTTACTTTCTATTACATTAAAATAGAGGATGTTACCCCCAATGGGGAAACATTCGCAGTTTATGACATTGGAGATGCGAGCGACATAACAGTGACCCTCCCAGACGCTTCCTTGACAATAGTTGAGCGAACATTCAAGAGGACCGGAGCTGGAGCAGGGAAAGTACTTTTTGCAACTACAGGAGGCCAGACTATAGACGGGAATGTACCGACTACATACGAGCTAGAAAATGCAGTGAAAGACATTTTCACGTTATTCCCTTCTGGCGGGAATTGGTTTATTAAAATATATGATCTTATTTCATAAGGGGAAAAGCGATGGCTGGAAAAGGGGTAGAGGTATCGGTTCAGTTAGCATATGTAGACGACTGGTTGAAAATAGAGATTCCGGTCGATGCTTTCTCGATAAAGAGCGCAAAGATCACATTTAAAACTGATGCGATATCAACGGTTTATTTAGACAGAATGGAGCTAAAGGCAAGGTCTTATTTCACTAATGTTCTGACCTTGGAAAAGAAGACCACCAAGTTGGATAAGGATTATGCTTTAAGCAATGCAGAGTTCGGGAATACATTCGAGACTCTGCATGATACAATAAAAGATGAAGTCAAGCAGGGAGACATAGCCCTGTCAATAGTGGCTAAACAATAAGGGGAAGATATGGCAGAATATATATTTATTAATATATCCCAGTTGGGAAATAGGACCGCGGCATCAAACAGCGACATTATGCTTATCCGATCCACAGGAGGAATTGATAGCAATATAAGCATAGAAGACTTTCTTAAAATCCCGATCAGGGGGAAAGTCGAAATTTCTCTATCAAACTATGATAGCGATGGGGCTCCTGTTGTCAAATCAGGGTCTGTATTTGAAAATAACGGGGTTGGGTTGCTCCTCTCAGGAGATGCAACTCCAACAGGATATGCAGGGATAACAGTCGGGACACGATTTTATCTCAAGTATGATGAATCAGAGAGTGAGTTTGTCTATACAGAAACTGCACCCACTTGGTCAGATGCATTGCAAGGGTGGTACAATGGGACAGATCGATATTTCTTTTCTATGTTTAAAGACTCAGGTGGGACTCTTTATCAGAAAAAAGGGTTTTTGTTGGGGCAATCGAAAGAGAAGGTGAAAACATTCACAGTTGAAGAGAGTCTGAATGCTGGGAGTATAAACACCGATAATATGGATCTAAAAACTAAAGTGATAGAGATTGGAGCATGGAACATGGATTCAGTCTCTTCTGTCTCAGTGGCGGTAGGAGTAGAGCAAGGCCAAGTGAGGAACATTTCCGCAGTAATACGGAATGATCCTGATACTTCTTTAGCCTTTTTAGCCGGATGTAATGAAAATGGGACGCTTACGGGGCAGGTCCAAATGATCTCTGGGAACGCTTTGTTGACAAGACGAACTGGGGGGCTGTTTGACTCCACGGCCTATAACGACACCCTTATAAATCGGGGATGGATCAACATCACATATGAGGGGTAGGTTTTAACAACTCGGGGGAAACAACCGCATTTCGACGATGTAACACTCAAAATGAAAATATTACAGGAGAAACAATGAAAACGAAAAACGAAGAAAAAACCCTCATCGACCTGGCAGTAGAGGCATTTCGGAAAGGGATAACCCACGAATTCGAGAAAGAAGATAGAGACGACGACTATTTAAACCAGAGAGACTTTGACTCATGCGAAGACCGGATGAGAGTGGCCGCTAACAACGCCATAGAAGCACCGATTAAAGTCTTGGCGCTTGGTGCCGTTCTTCACCGGAATAGCAAATCTCATGGAGATAACCGAGGTATAGAGGAAGAGGCTTTAAGGGTTCAGATCGAACCAGAAACAATCGCAGCAATAGAAAAGACTCCAGAAGTGACAGGCGAAGCCCGGTCTTTCTGGATGGCGTAGGTGAGGATAGGACAAAAATTATCCATACCCCTTGGAGTTATCTCTTTAGGGCACTTGGTAAACGGGATATTCAATGGAGAAAATCTTTTTTACTATTTGGTATATGTGGGAATGTTCGCCGTACTGGCCGTTTCCCTGCTTGTCGTTAGAGGCAAAAGGGGCGACTTGTTTTTGTCCTATTCGCTGTTGCTGTTCTCTCTTGTCGGCACATGGTTGGGAACCTATACCGATATTAACAGTATGCTGTTATTGATCTTTTCAATACATATCACGGGAAACAACAGAAAGAAGCATATTGTATTTTTATCCCTGTTTGGTTTATCCCTAATAGGGAAGTACACTTATCTAAAATTGAACATACCTCAACTATTGGTGTTCGTCTCTGGATGCTCGGCACTGGTGATTTTATACTACCATTACATGTTCCCTCAATTGATCCAAGATGACACGCCTGTGCTATTTGAGCAAGAAATAGATGAGATCGACCCAAAAGTAGTCGAGATCATGAATCTTAGGTGCCAAGACTTTGATTGGTGGCCAATTAGTGCTAAACTAAACTTGGGAATCAAAGGGGAGTCAGTCAGAAGCATAATGTCGAAAGAAAAACAGCGTTTAAACATTATAAACCCCGAGGCTTTCACCTATTTCATTCTATCGGAAACAAGAAAAAATCGACAGGAAGCGGAAAGTGACGGTTTTCAAGATAAAAACATGGTATAAAATAAGTAGTTCGGTCGGTAGAGATCATGCGGAGAGCAAGAACGATCAAGCATGATTTTATATCAATAAGGATCGGACATGGGGAATAATACAAACGTGGATGAAGCAACAAGATTATATTTTGACGGCCAATTTAGCGCTCTTAAAGATTTACTGGAAGAAAAAGTAAATCATACTGTAGAGATCCAAAAAATACACTCTGATAATATAAAAGAGAACGCGGCGGGAATCGTTGCATTACAGATAGAAGTTGGAATACTTAAAGAACACAGGAAACAGTTTATTATCGACAATACAAATAAACCCAAAATCAACGGCAACCGGATAGCTCTGGCTATCGGATCAATAGGGACAACTCTCGGGTTGATATATTTCATAATCACACAGCTATCATAGATCTTTGTTAACTCTCTAAAATAGTGCTATAATCTCACCAAGAGGTAAGAACTATGAAGTATACAGTCAGATTTGCCCATATGTTCAAGAGATCCCCTTTAAAAGTAGGGGATTCAGTTGCGTTTGGGGATCTAATAGGCATCATGGGTTCAACTGGTCAGTCAAAACACAATCATGTTCATATGGATCTAGTAGAGGGATTTGTGAAGAAAATTATTCGATTGAAGCAGATAGGCGAGGATAAAAAATATATCCCATCCTATACTCAATTGATGTATTTTTTCGATAAAGATCTTTTCGGGATAGAGCCCGTTCTCACTACGCCATATATGGACCCTGAATATAGAGCCATATTTGGAAAGGATCACCCGGCAATCGATTTAGTCCCGATTGATAGACATTATACAACCGATCATTTTAATTTTAGTTGGAACCGGATCAAGGTCAAAAACACCGAGGTCTTGTTTAACCTGTTTGATAAAAATGGCTATGGGAACACTGTTGGTATCGGATTTGAAACACTATAGGAGGGAGATGTGAAAGATATTAAAGAGATGAATTTTTTAGAAACCCTGAAGGATATCCCGAATAGAGTGATAACTCTTATCTGGAAACTGCTATCTGTCAAGGTGATGATAATGGGCGCTTCGTTCTGGTTGGTCTTTGATGAGAAACTAGAAGGATGGTTCGCCGTTGTGCTGCTACTAGTAATGGCTTTGATTGTTATATTTGGCAGGGAATCATTAAAATTCATAGAAGCACTCAAGGGGTTGAAATGATATGGTTAAAAAGATTTTTATTATTTTGTCTCTTTGCCTTCTCTCTCTCGGCTGCCGAACCGTTGGAGGAACAACTCAAGACGCAAAAGACATTATTGCAGAACTTGAGCGAGCTAATGAAGCAAGGGCAATTGAATACGCAAAACTTGAAAAACTCTATAACAGCGAAAGAGAAGGAAATCAAGAGCTTAGAGATCTCAATGAAGAAATTCAAGGAGAACTCGACGATTACGCTGAATCAGAAAGAAGAAGAATTGAAGCAGAAAGAGAATACATTGATAGCATTGCGGGAATCTTCGGCACTGGACAAGAAATCATTGATCAGCTTATCCAAGGACTTGACGGTATTGGAAAAACTATTCTATCGAACGAAGATGTGGAATAATATTTTAATTGGTGTTTGTTCTGTTCTTGGCTTGGCGGTCTTGGTAGGCGGGTTTTTTCTTTTCAGGAAAAAATAAAAGCCTCCATAGTGGAGGCTTTTTGTATTACATTCTCCAACCGGGAATATAAATTGTCGTCTTTATCATTATCAATTGATCCGAGGTCCTGACCCTCTGAACTTTTTCAGTCCCATAAAAGTCATAATAAACCGTGGCGGTTACTTCTGCCGATCCCTGAACTACCATTTCGACAATTGTATCTTCTTTCACTACAGTCGAGTATTCCCAGGGTAAAGATTCGTTGGTCAAAGAAACCATATCCCCAGAAGCCCTTGAAAAAGATATATCCGCGGTTCCAGTCCCTTCCACAGCATATCGGATGGGGATATTTTCGCCCATATCACATGAAACAAACAGTAGCCCAATAACAACCATCAAAATTAACACAATCGCTTTTCTCATCATTAACCCCTTTCACCTTTACGGTATATTGATAGTATTAACCATTCTTAATATACTGTCAAATTAATTCGTACTTTATTTATAGAAATAAAAAGACCATCAAAAAGATGGCCTCTTATTATTAAAATGGGATATCGTCGTCCTTGAAAGGAGCCGCGGCAGGTTTAAACTGAGAGCCGCCGCCCGGGACAAACTTCCCATACTCCTTTTTAGGTGCTGGGCTAGTTGCCTCGTTATCCGACCTGTTGCCCTCTTTGTCCACTACATGAGCATGAAATATTTTGACTCTTGTATACCACTTCTCGTTATACTTTTCCTGGTAGATCATTCCCGATGTGATCTCGATCGTATCTTGTTCATAAAAAGTTTTCTTGCCAGCCTCGCCCAGAAGGAGGCAATCAAACCAAGTCCAATTGTCATATGAGCCGTCTTTATTTTTCTGACTATCTCCAAGGTCAAGCTTGATATATCCATTGTTCTCTTTTACTTTCCATACTTTCAGGAATTTTCCACTAAAGTTTGCCATTTATTACCCTCCATATCCTACAAAGCATTTTGTTATCTCCAATATGCTGCTAATACTTGCCTTCGCCTCACTGCTATGAGTGACCGCAACCAATTTTCTCTGACCGTCCATAGCCTTATCCATCATATCGTAAAAATCTACGATGGTAGCAGTATCAAGGGGGCCATCTGCCTCATCCATAATGGAATATAGCCAGTTCCTTCCAGTCCGTTCAATCGCTACCTTGGATATCGCCTCTAATAAAGCTTTTACTATCCAAGCATTCTGACCAGGGGAACAGTCCGGGAGGTTTTTGACCTCTGAGGCCATGGTATCGTGAACGAGAATCTTGAACCGCTCAATAAGGTTTTTCCCCCGCGAGTCCATTTCTTGAGTGATGGTCTCAACTGAAAACCTAGTACCGTAGAACGCCAGAAGTTTATTGGCCTCTCGGTCAATTTGTGGCGACAACATAGACAACTCAAGAGCTGGGATCCCTTTAGGGCTAAAAGCCTCCTCAATTCTTTTCCACTCGGAAATGTTTGATTGCTCTTTATCTACCCGCTGTTGAATCGCTTTGATTTTATCGCCCATTTCTACTGCTTTCACCATGCGAGCCATTAGCCCTTCAATTTCGGCGGTTAATCGACCGATACTTGATGTTGAGGCGCTAGCCCTTTCCGCTTCGATGGCTATAGACTCTTTTAGCACCGAAACTTTTATTTTATCAATCTGGAAAAGCTTGTTGCCCATCTCATCGATTAACACGCCAATAGCTGCAATCCGCTCTTTGTTTCTCTGGATTTCACCCTCAATGTCTGTTTTTTTCTTTCTCGACTCATCAAGAGAAGAGATAGCAGTTTCCAGCTTTTTAACGTGATCGCCATCGACCGCCAATCTATCCATTTCTCTTTTTAATAGATTTAGTTTTTCCGGCTCTATCGGTTCTGGCAAAAATGTGATCTCTTTCCATTCCTTCCGATATCCCTCGAGTGCTGTTTTTAATTCTCCAAGATATGCAACCGCCTCCCGGGTGTTCTCGTTCAAGATTTCTATCTGGAGATTGTTTTTATAAATATCCTCTTCTGCCGAACTTGAGAGTTTCCCACAATGTTCACACGGCTTATTGAGGAAAGAATTAGACGTTTCATGTTTTTCAATAGAGGATTTATTACTCGAAATGGTTCTTTCTTCGGCTGATATTTTACCGTTAACTTCATCGCCTTTGTCTTTTAGAATATCCCGCTCTCCTGATTTTGCATCTTTATCCTTAACCCATGTAGAATATTGCTTATTAAATTCCCCATGGAGCGCGAAATATTCACCAGCCACAACATTACATTCGGCCTGTTGGCCTTTCAATGTGTCTAACTCGGCCTTAACGTGTTTCGAGTTATTGAGAGTGGCATCTATATCTCTCAGAGATCTATCATTCAGCGCGTTCCCGGCTGTTAGGTTGGTGGCCTCACTGTTGAGGTCGGCTATCTGTTTTTGAATGTTCTCATTGTGGACAATGTTCTTTTCAAACTCTGAATACTCGGCCTTTAATCCTTCGAGGCTTTTAACTGTTGTTTTTAATTCCACTTCAAGATTGCTTTTATCTATCGCCTTATCGCCTCGCTCCACTTCAAGGGCTTTCTCATCCTCTTTGCTGGATTCAAGAGTCTCTATCTCCCTGATGTTCAAAGTGTTGCGCTGGTCGAGCTCTATCGCCTTGTTGTGTGCGAAGTTCTTCAAGGGAGATCTATCTATTCCTGATAGCTCGGTGAAAATCTTCCTCAAGTCGGGTTCCCTGGCGTTCTCAAGGCTCGGATAGTTTGGGTTCTCCTTCTGCCCACGAAAAACGCAGGTCATAAACATTTTAATGGAGCCGAAACTCTCAACAACAATGTCGTCAAAAGATTTCTTGTTTCCGTCGGGGTTCAATGCCTCGCCATTGATATCCATGTAGTATTTTGCCGATGGCGTGGCCAATGTTGGATCGATCAGGATTTTTTGGGTAATGATGTTCTCGCCATCCTTCCAGCGGCGTATAATCTGGGAGTCTTTGAGATCAAAAAGATCTTTTAGGTTTTTCCCTGTTGGAAGATGTTCAGAATAAGGAGTACAGAATCCCAGGGTAAAACTTTTCCCGCGGCCATTATCTCCAGTTACAAGATTCGCGCCACTCTGGAAATCATTAAAATCCATCTTGATCTCATCTACCCCGTTCTCTCTTCCGGCTTTAGACCCTTTTAGGTATAAATCAAGGAACTCGAAATTCCGACGCACTGGTGAGGCAATTTCGGCTAGGGTCTTTTCTTCTGCCTCCCGAACCTTCAAGAGAGTAGAGGGGGATACCTCTGTATCAAACATCTCATAGAGATCTTCAAGAGTCTGGCATTTTTCATACCCTTCGGTGTCTACCCTGACATTTTCAACTCGCTGTATGTTTGTAGTGACCTTTGAGAGGGCCCCGATTTCCTTTTTCTCCCTAATGATTCCAAGAGACCCCTTTAGGTCTATTTGTTCCGATAGCGATTTATCGCAAAAAACATCGATCCACAAATCAACGTTGTCCTTTATGTCTTTAGGGATAGCGCTCATTTCGTCAATGGTTTTGAGTGTAATTTTCTGCCTCTCAAGATCGCCATAGTCAAAGCGAGCTTTAGAAACATAGATTTCCTGAGGTCCGCCGTTATACTCATACTTTGCGACATTAAACCCCGGCTTGAACCCCAAATCATTCCAAGAGATATGAGCCGATCCACCATAACCCCCATTGATGGTCTTAAACTCTTGAGGTAGATGAATATGACCAAACTGGACTCGATCCGCGCCTATTCGGCCAAGCAGTTGCTCGGAATACATAAAGTCGGATGACCTCGGCTTTTGATCCTCGCGGAACTTAACGCCCCTAACATGCCCGTGACCCATAAATAGGACCGGTCCGTTGTGGCTATTCGCCAATGGCGTATAGTAGCTATCTATGATACTTTCAATCAATTTGTGTTGTGAGGCGATTGCCTCGGTTTTTGAAAGTCCGGGAGACTGGGCAAGAATAAAGGCCGGAGTGATTTCGGGAATCCCCATTATCAATAGCTTCCCCAACTTCTCGCTCTTACCAATATTGATCTCTTTCCAACCAATATCTTTAAACGATTCATAGGCGCCCGGTGCATCATGGGAAATAGTCCCGGTTATATAGAAGACTGGCGCGGCCTCCTGTAGATCCCTGGCCATCTGTAGGACTTTGCCCCATGAACTTTTATCGTTAGCCATGATAGGGCAGTCAAAAAAATCCCCAGCTATGGTGATGCCATCTACCTGTTGCTCTTTAGCGGTATCACATATTTTTTTAACATGCCTTTGACCCTCTTCGATCCTTTTGGGGTTAATGTGAACGTCTTGTATTTCCAATATCTTCATAGAACCTCGCTTTGTATTAAATACTAGGGATAAACACCTTTCCGGTCAATGCCTTATAGACGTTTTTTAGATGAATCTCTACCAAATGTGTAATTTTATTTCGCCCGCATTCCCAGGAACGCACTCTATCAACCTTTACGTCGGCCGCGATTGCAAATTCCTCTTGAGTCAGTCCTGTTTCTGCTCTTAGTTTCTTAAAGTCTGCTTTTGTCATTTTCCCCCCTGGCTGTTAAGTTGTTCCATGATCTCGACAATTGCCCAGGTCAAAACCTCCTCGGAGTAATTGTTTTCTGTTACAGTCTTGAGGTAATTCTCATATGCTGCCTTATCGAGCCCATCGGTGTCCTTGAGCTCCTCGAATTGTTCTTTCAATCCCGGTGGTTTCCCCTCTTTGGGCTCCTCTTTTTTATCTTCTGGTTGCTCGGTGTTTTTCTTAACATCGGCGGCAATGTCTGGCTTTTGACCTGTAAGGAGAGAGGCGGCGTCGTTTGCTTCGGCGGCTATTTCTCCACCACCACGGATGTTGTCAATTTTTGCCGTTGCTATTTTCGCTTGATGGTGGCCGGATAGTGCAATCTGAGAGACTATAATAACGCCCTTGCCTACATCTTTAGCCTTAAATGCGGTAGGCATTCCAGTTAGTTCTCGTATGACAACTAGCTCGGCTCCAGTGGATGCCCTCTGAGCCGCGAATTTCTTCAATTCCTGTATATGGAGTTTTTTAGCCAATGCCGAGGCGTACTTCCCTTTTTTCTTTTCTTCATCGGTGAGGAAGTCAAGCTCGGCACGGTTAACCCAATTAAATTCATATATGCCGGGAGAAGATTGCGCCCATGTTCCATCGGGGCGGCGGCGTCGTCCGTGTTTAGTGCATCTATAGCCCTCTACTTTGCGGATCTCTCTACCGTCGGGGTATTTTTCCATATCTCCGAAAACCTCTTCTATACTCCCGTCACCTGTAAACTCAATTCCCATTCCAGCGCCAATTTGGTTGGTCAATTCTTTTTTCGGGTATAGGTTCCCGGAAAGATTGTGAAACTGGTCGGGCTTAATGGTGATAAAAGTATTAAGAGAGGAATATAATTTATTATTCACCTGTTCCTCTGGGGTTGTGTAAATCAGCGCCGTCTCTTTGCTGTAATCCGAAATATTACTCATCCATTGCCTCCCTGTAAATCATTTCGTCAATATCGATTGAATTATCCCCATCAAGAGAAAATTCATCGGGGAAAAGTTCATTCTGTTCTTTTCGGAACTCATATTCACGCTTGATGTCATTCCTTAAAACCTCATGCTTTTTTAGAGCGTCCCGCCATGCATGAGCAAGAACAAGGTCCCGGCCCTTTTCGGCACTGTAAAACAGCCAGTCTTTTTTTTGTTCGATTAAGCTATCGAGCGCCGAGATCAACAGATCCCAATCCACATTGTCTTCCAGTTGCATCCTCTGGGATTCAAGCTTTGATATAGTTCTGTCTCTCATTTTAGTAAAATCAGGCATATCCGACGATTCATTTAAAATACTCTCATATCTTAGTTGAGAGGTGAAATTGTTCCCGAACGATTCAAGGAAAAGCTTACAGGAGCTCAACTCCCCTTGAAGTTGCGCCAGAACATTGGTGCTCTCTTCTGTTTCGAGATTGTCCATACATCTTGCAATAGATTTTTTGTAATCGAGGACGATTAGTCCCAACAATTGTGTCATAGAAACTCCTTAATATATTGTGTATCAAATACTAATACCGAATACACAATAAAGCAAGGGTTATTTATAGGCTTGAGCGAAAATATTTATCTTTTCTAATTCGGTTATCGACATTTCCTTGAGCGGCTTGTTTATTATCCGCTTGGCTTTTATCCAGAAAATCCGCTCTTTTACTTTGCGGTTCCCGGCGGCAGAGGTCCCGACAATGCGGTTTATCACAGAATTAATCTCTTTTCTGAGCCGTTTTTCTTTGTGGCTCTGGATCTCTTTGTGTTCTGCCGGGATGAATTGGGCTTGTATGTGTTTTTTTAAATCTTCGTGATCCGCAGAAGAGGAAAGAGCTTTAATCTTTTTCTGTTCGTATGCCTCGTTAGATTCTAGATCCTCCAAGGGTTCACCCTTTTCTGCTATCTCTTGATATATATCGGCGGCCTCTATATCTCCACAGGCTAATTTCTTCAAGATAGATCTCATTTTGGGGTCATCTGGAGCATACAGGAACCCGCAGGTTTTATTTTTATATCTTCGTTGGATTCTCCCTATTGCCTGATCACACCAACTTTTCCCTCTTATTCTTGTTAGGAAAACCAAAAAGGTGGCCTCTGGAACGTTCATTCCCTTATATGCTTGACCGACAGTCACAAGCCCGTCGTGAGCGGCGGAAAGGTGGTTATTCATTTTAAACCTTTTTATAGCCTCTTTTGATCCGGGGGAGTCTTCGGAGGTGGCAATCTCAAACCTATAGCCGGATTCTTTAAACCACAGAGTATATTCTTTTGCTATTTCTATGTTATTAGAGATCACTAACATTTTTGCCCATGGGTTGGTTTTCCTGAAAACATTCCAACCGGATACTGATAGTTTAAACATATCATAGGCGAATCCAGTCTTGAACGCGGTTAATAGCTGGTCGCCGTTACCCGTGAACTTGTTAAAACTCCTCTCCTCGCCTTCAAGGTCGATGTAAGAACCTGAACCCTTTAGCAGTCTAGCGTGAAACTTTAATATTGAGCCGTCTTTTAATGCCTGTTCAGTATCGTATACAATCCATTTTCTGGTATCTGTCTCGGAAAAATCAATTTCGCCAGTGAGCAAATAAGGGACAAAGGAGACTGGGAGATTGTCCGATCTATCAATGGTCCCGGTAGCTGAAACCCTCAAGAATGAATTATTGTAAATCTCTCTTATTGGTTTTGACCATTCTGTGTGATCGGTGAGACTGTCAAATTCATCAAGGAAGAGAATCAGCTTGTATTTTTCAGAGATTTTAATCCATCTTTCAGGATCGGCTATTACGCTCTGGTAAGAAGTAACCGCGCCCTGGGTCCCTCTGAATGCACAACCGCTATTATTAGCCGCCCTAATATCCATATCTTTAACATCAAATAGATTAGCGCCTCTGAAATCCTGTTCAGCCTGCGTTATAAGGCTGTCACGAGGACAGACCCACAGAATCTTAGTATTATCATCATGGATCAATTGCGATGCGATAGAGCAATAGGCAGATTTACCGGAACCTGGCTTTGCATATACAAAAACCTCGTTTATTTTTGATCCATTATTTATTGACTGGCATATTTGGTTGAAGGTTTCCTGATGGGGCCTAAGCATTTGTCCACCGTCTATCATTTATTATATGCCATATATTAGAAGTAGAAACCCCGTATTCTTCCGCTAGTTCAGATTGAGACATATTTGAATTATTATATAAGTCTCTTATTTCTGAGGCTTTTTTTGTTGTTAGTTTTGTATAGTCTCTATCCCTTATATTTTCAGTTGGGGTTGCCCATCTGCAATTATCTGGAGTGTAGTCTTTAGAACTATCCAACCTATCTATCTGATGCTTTAATGTTGGTTTATTACCCATGTCTTTAATGAAATTAGAAAAGGAATTTTCCCACCTGTCGCAAACCTTTACCCCTTTCCCCCCGTAATATTTATATCCGTTGGTAGCTGATACGTTACACCTATCTTTCATACATTTCCACGATATATACTCTGAGGTATTTGTCATACCATGGAAATCAGTTTTACATACTAAATGATCTTTATATTTTGAAAATCTTTTATAGTGCTTATTACAAACCCCCAAAGCCAGAGCATCATTTCCACAGTTGGCTATAGAGCATTTATTGTATACAAAGATAGGAGGAACCCACATAGGATCTCCATGTCTTTTCCATTTCCCATAATGGTGTTTGCAAAACCCTTTCCCGTAGTGGATTCCCTGGCAATCAACTAAAGAGCATTTTAAAGACTCTTCCATTGGGTGCTCTTCTTTTGGTTTTACCTTAAGGATATAGTAGTGGTGTCTACACAATCCGGCTAGTTTAGAGTCTTTATCGCAACCATCAACACTACAAATTTTCTTTGATTTTTCTTCCATTTAGAGCCGCCTTTACGCCTTGTAAAATATGTCGGTCTGGGGAGAAAAGGCGTTAATCTCCCCCGGTTAATTAGACCGCCGACAGAACAAGCATATATCATCTATATACTTGCTTCAACTATACGCCCTCTTCATAACTAATAATCACCCACGCCCCGGCTTCGCCGCCCTTCTCGTGGTAATACTTTAAAATTTCCCCGGCATATACTTGGGCGTCGTCAACCCATACCCCTATGCCGCCTTTCCCGTTCTTATCTTTTCCAGAGAGACAATCCATGACCGATTTATCAAGATTGTCTCTGTCCGGCTTTGCAGTATGCGGAATTTTCCCCTCGGGGTCACATTTTCTCATAAGACTTTTTGGCCTTGGCATGAGAAAGGTTATATCGCACCTGATAGGGCCTTCAATCAATAACCCCGCGTGACGACTAAAAGCCGCCTTAACCTGCATTTTCCAAGCGTCGGCTGTTTTGGGATTGTAGACGGTAGATCTAACGCCCTTTTTTGTTCTCATCGTCGTAGCCCTTGCCCTCGGCTGGGCTTTGGGGATTCCCTTCACAAATACTCTGATTGTCTTCATTCCCCCGCCCTTATTGTTGCTTGTAGCAGACATCCAAGAATAGCACCCCAACCAGGGTCGTTCCGGTCGTTCTGGAAAACCATATGAATACCGCAGATCTTGGCAACTATGATTTCAATTAGTGCGCCCCTTGAGGACTTCCAACCATCGAGCATGTAGATATGGGTACATTTTAAAAGAACTTTGAGGTCTTCTCGCATGAATACCTTGTATTTATCTTTCTCTTTGATGCATTCAGGAAAAGTGATCTTTTCCCCGATTGTAACCGGGTTCGCAACTTCCTCGAAATTCCCGGTATAAATCAACCCCTCTTCTGCCAATTGGAAATTGGCTTTATAATCCTCGACTCCGGTGATCCCGCCTGAAATATAAATAGATCTCATCCTAAAACCTCCTGTAAAATTTCTCTTTTCTCTTTTCCTTTATGCTCAACAATTTCGTCGTACACCATTTTGCACTCATCCATATCATATGCCTTTAATCCCTTTGCAATGCTCGAAGGAGTCTTGAAGTATTTAACCGCCATTTCGGGGCCAAAAATCTTGTCTGGATAAAAATGGAGTAACATTTTGGCGATCCGCTCTTTATCCGCGCTGTCTGTAGGCTGTTTTTGTGGTTCAGCCTCGACAGGCGGGGCAGGTTTGACCTTTCTCTTAATCTCCGTCTCTTTTATCATCGATAGTGATATGGGCGCTATAAGAGCCAATATGATACTCGAAAACAATTGAAACCCAACCCTGATTGAATCTTCCCCGAAATCCCCGGACAATATCGCCGGGATCCTGTAGGCATAGAAAGCATAGATCGACATTGGTTTATTTATTTTCTCTATATCCTGTTTTTTCTCAGAGTGAGAAGACGAGAGCAGCCCCTCATATCTAACCAGATCCGCCTTGGCTCCTTCCAGCGCCTCTTTGTTGCGATTGGTTCCAAATATCTTTTGTTGTGAAATATATTCGTCAATCCGTCCGTTAAGAATCGCCACCTGTTCACGGTAAAAATCTACATC
>PJEL010000625.1_pt1 | contig 41121 bp, 33 predicted proteins | sample 1853271 | NCBI WGS metagenome assembly PJEL01 (sample SAMN08108733, study PRJNA415343) | Invertebrate metagenome, whole genome shotgun sequencing project. | host: Globobulimina | place: Sweden: Gullmar Fjord | collected 2015-08
GAGATTGTCCGTCCACTCGGCCAGCTCTCCGCCGAGCAGGTCTTCGAAGGCGGGGTTGACCTCGAGGGCGACGACTTCGGGTGCGCCAACGGCGAGGGCGGCGCTGACCTCGCGACCAGTGCCGGCTCCTACGACCAGGGTGCGGGGCTTGGGCGTCAGGGAAAGGGCAGGGACCAGCGCTGGAAATGGTGGTGAGCCCGCTCTCGGGGCGATGGTGAGCGCGGTGCCTCCGTCGATGAGCACCACGGTGACGTCGGGCCGCCAGGATCGGCGGTCGAAGAGGTCGAGGCGCGAGACGATGTTCCAGCGGGTGACGTGGGTGGGGCCCGGCTCCCGGAGGGCATCCGCATAGGCCTTGTTTGGAGTGATCCTCACCGGAAACAGGCGATCTCCGCCGATACTGATGGCGACGGCGGCCAGACAGAGCCCGACGGCGACCAGCTGATCGGCGCGCCGCCCATGGGGAAGCAGGGCGGCCCCGGTGGCGACGAGGGCTCCTCCAGCCAGGGCGGTGCCACTGCCGCCGAGCAGGGGGAGCAGGGTCGGCACCAGCGCGGCGCCGATGGCCGCTCCAAGGAGGTCCCAGGCGTAGAGCGGGCCGAGATCTTCTGGGTTGTCGGCAAAGATCCGGCCGATCACCAGACCCACGGTGGCGAAGGGAAGGGCGGCGACGGTCAGGCTGGCGAGACCCCAGACGGCCTGGACCGGCTCTTCCGCCAGGGAGAATGGGGCAAATGGGATGGCGTTCAGCAGGGCATAGGACGCCGGTACGGATGCGGCGGCGAACAGCGCCAGGCGACCGATGTGCACGGTTCGAAGGCGGTTGCTCGTCGCCAGGAATGCGCCTGCTACGCCGAATCCAAGCAGAGCGAGGCTCACTACGAGGAAGGCGAAGTTGTACCAGAGGGTGGTGGAGAGGATCCGGGTGAGGGTGAGCTCGTAGAGCACCAGCCCGCCGCTCAGCACGCTCAGTCCCGCGCGGAGGCGCCAGCTGTCGGTCACTTGAGCTCGCGCTTCACAAATCGCTCGGCGAGGTGGTCGCCGACGCGCAGGGCGTTGGCCATGATGGTCAGCGTCGTGGGCACTCCGCCAGAGGTGGGGAGGAAGCTGCCGTCTACGACATAGAGGTTGTCGAGTTCGTGGACCTTACAGTTCGGATCGAGCACCGAGGTCGCCGGATCGGTGCCGAAGCGGCAGGTCCCGTGCTGCAGGACCCAAGTGGTCTGACCCCACGCTTCCCGAACGACCCTGTCGCCTCCCGCCGCCTCCAGGACGGCCAGGCCCCGGTTGACGAGGGTCTTGGAGTTCTCGCGAGCTGCTGGATGGGCGTCCAGGTGCACCTCGGCGACGGCTCGGCCCCACTTGTCCTGAACCGACTTGGAGAGCTGCACCTTGGTGCCCGGCGTCGGCAGGAACTCTGCGAAGACCTCGACCTCGATCTCGCGCACATCGCGGTAGTGGTGCTCCAGCGATTCCAGCAGCGCACTTCCCCAGAGTCTAGGTCTGCCGCGGCGAGACAGGCGCTCCGCGGTGAAGATCGGGTTCGCGTGGGGCAGGATGTAGTTCAGGGTTCCGCCCTTGTCGTAGCCGTCGGTCCCGAGGAAGTAGTGGTCGCGGATCGAGCGCTGCAGGAACGGAACGGTGCTGGACATCGCCTCTGGCGGGAGCTTGGAGCTGGCAAAGGACGCGCTCCCCTTCGCGAATGTAGAGAAGTTGAGGTTGTTGCCCAGCTGTCCGGACTCGTTGGCGAGCTCGCTGCTGAGCAACAGCCGCGCCGACTCGATGGCAGTGGCGCTCACCACGATGACGCGGGCCTTCTGCTCGTGGTTCTTGCCGGCGGCGTCGACGTAGCGGACTGCAGTGGCGCGCCCGTCCTTGGCGATGACCTGGTAGACCATGCAGTGGGGCCGCACTTCGCAGCGGTTCGTTCTGATGGCCGGAGGCAGGAGTGCAGCCGCGGATGAGCCTCGGGCACCGGTTTCGCAGCCGTAGCTCCCGCAGGTCCGGTGGTAGTGACAGGCCATGCGGTCCCCGACGCCTTTGGTCAGGATCATCCTCGGCGTTTCGAAGGGGTGCAGCCCGAGCTCGGCTCCCGCTTTGTCTATCAGGGCGGAGAGCGGGTGGGCGTGCAGCGGTTCGAAAGGGTAGGGGCCGGTTCTCGGCGGTTCGAAGGGATGGGCTCCGGCCTTTCCACTCACCCCGACCTCGGCCTCGACGCGGTCGTAGTACGGAGCGAGATCTTCGTAGGTGATGGGCCAGTCTGCCAGGGTGGAGCCGTCGATTCCGCCGTACCGGGTCGCCAGGTTGAAGTCCGCGGGGTCGAGCCGGTACACGAAGCCGCTCATGTGGGCCGTGCCTCCGCCGACGCAGCAGGCACCCCAGGAGTCCACCTGCTTCACGCCGTCGGGGCGCCCGGTGTAGAAATGTACCCGCGGCTCGTCCGTGACATTCGGCTGCCAGAATGTGCGGCGGCAAGTGAGTATCTCGTCGCGCACGTAGTCGTCGCGCGTGTACCAGGGACCTTTCTCCAGCACCACGACGCTCGCTCCGGCGCGGGACAGTGCGTAGGCAATGGCGCCGCCGCCGGCCCCGCTCCCGACTACGCACACATCGACTTCGCCTTCGAACTTCTTCACGGGTCAGGGTGCCCAGCCGTTGCCGAGGGCCTTCCAGACCATCCCGCCGGGGTTGCCGCCGTGTCGGGGGTGGCCGAGGTAGCCCTCCAGCGCCAGCGTCAGCAGGAGTTCGAACCACATTGCGGTTCGAAATCGCGTGGCGGGATCTCCGGTCTGGAACAGGGTCAGGAGCGTTTCTTGCGCTTCGATTGTGAGTTTTGCGAAGGGGGCCTGCCCATCTCGCTGGGCTGCTTTGTCCAGCTCGTCCAGGCCCTCTGCGATGGTGTCTTTGAGTCCCGGAAGTGCCGGGTTGGCGAGTGCTTTGAGCACATAGGCCGCGACCTTTGCCTCTTCGGCGTCCGGGAGCTTCTCCGACCCCGGCAGCAACCGCAGGAGTGCCGCTCTTAGCGCTACTTCCTGGGCCGGAAGCAGTGAGGGCTCCGTCGGTTTGGGCTCGGTCGGGGCGTCGCTGCTGCCCCAGGTGCACCCGCAGATCACAACCGCGCCGCCAGCGAGCATGACCTGGCGGCGGCTCGGTAGGGCTGAAACGGGCGCGTTCGGATCGGACATCTGACCTCTTGGGGCTGCAGTGTACGACGTCTCAGCGCACCTCGTGCCGACCTTGATGTCACCGAGGAGGAGCTTTGCGCTCCGGGCCGATCAGCGGCGCCTGGCGAAGAGACCCAGCAGAAGCGGCAGCCACAGGAACGAAGGAGCGCCGCCCTGGGTGCTGCAGTCGGAGCAGCCGCCCTCAGCGGGCGGAACCGGCACGTCGTCGGACGGGTCGAGGGGGTCGAGGCCATCGTCGACCTCGTAGCCGTCATTCAGGCTGCCACCGTCGGTGTCGGGGTTGTAGGGATCGGTTCCGTAGATCGAGACCTCTTCGTCGTTGGTCAGGCCGTCTCCGTCGATGTCGTCGTCGCAGGCATCGCCCACCAGATCGCCGTCGGCGTCGGCCTGGTCGGGATTGGCCACCTCGATACAGTTGTCGACGTTGTCTTGGATACCATCCGAGTCGCTGTCGGTGCCGGCGAGGGCAGGGGAGGAGGCGAAGAGAACGAAGAACACAAAACGGAGCATAGGCAACCTCTGAAGTGGGTGCATGTCACACGATGGTCGCGAGCTAGCAAGTCTGCGAAGCGCCCGATGAGGCGTCATTCAACTCACCAGCGCCACAAAGGGCCATCGTCGCGTCGCATAGCGCTACCGCCAGTCGACAACTTCGAAGTCGACGGCGCTCGCTCGCAGGGACGGACCGACGATCTCCGGGTCTCCGACGATGCTCACCACCTCGTGTCCGGCGCAGGGTTCGAGCACGTCGGCGAGGCTCTCACTCGTGACCGCGGCGAGCCGCCCTGCAAAGGTCCCATCGTCGTCGTCGTCGGTGGTCGTGGCGAGATCGCGGAGCAACCGAAGCAGCTCGTCGCCGGTCTGGTATCGACTCACTGTGTTTCGCGCGGCCTCCACCTTCAACTGCGCGATTCGGTCGGCGGGAACTGCGCCAGATCGCACGCTGTCCAGCGCATCGAACGCCGCCGCGACCGCCTCGCCGGCGTCCCCATGGGCGACTTTTGTGGCGATGGACAGCGTGGGTCCGTGAGCGGTCTGTCTCGACCACGAGTGCACGCCGTAGGTCAGGGCGCGCTCGTCGCGGAGACGGGCATCGAGCACTCCGGACGCGTAGCCCTCCAGGAGCCAGGCGCTGGTCGGGTCGGAATCGGAGATGTGGACAGGTGCTCCACCACATGTGCCGCTCCGATCTCGCTCTCCAACTGCGCAGCGGCTCCGCCACCCACGACGGATGCGATGCCGATGTCCTTGCGACCGGCCCGACCCTCGAGGGAGACCCGCAGTCCGGAGGGATAGCACCAAGCGTCCGCCAGGGCGGGGATGGAGAGCAGAGCGACGAGGAGCGCGGTCACCGACGGACCCTATCGTATGGTCCTGGGGCCGGCGACCCCACTACTCCACCCAGGCCAACGCCCTCTCGACCAAATCCTTCGCTTCCAGCCAGGTCGATCGGTCGATCGCTTCCAGGGGTGCTTGCGCCAGGACGGCAACCAGATGCGCAGGTATGGGCTGTAGACTACGACTCTTCCACACCCAGCGCCGATTGTAGCGGCGCACCTCGATCCTTCCCCGTTGCGCCAGGCAAGATGCGAGGGTGTGGCGCGGGAACTGCGTACCATCGATCGAGAGTGACAGTCCGGTAAGGCCCACACATACCGGCCGGTGTCGATGCAGATCGCGCCAGCGGAGGAGGAGGCCGCACACCGCGAGTCCGAGCGAACCAAAGAGCGTGTGCAGCAGCCCGAGGCCGACCCAGCCCGCTCCACTCCCGCGCTTGCGGTACTGCCGGAATTCCTGGCCGGCATGCGCGGTTCTAGAGGTGCTCGCATCGGAGACAACTGCAGGCTCGTCCGGAAAATACCCGAGATCGTGCTTTGAGCAGTAGCACTCTTGCGGAGCCGCATCCGCGTCTGTTTGGTCGCTACAGTCGTCGCAGACTGCAACGTCGATGTAGGGCCCGGGCGGCTCGTAGGCTGCGATGTCCTCCGCCATCGCCGCGGCGGCGAACACCATCGTGGCCAGCACGACCAGGCCGATGCCGAACCAGTCAAAACCGGGATCCGCCGGGAGTTGCAGTCCTATGCCGTTCGCCGTCCAAGAGACGTTGTATTTGAGGCCGAACATCACTCTAGGGGTGTGCCGTCGCGGGGCGTCGTTCACATCGCGAACCTCGGTGCTTCGACGATGTCCACACCTCCTCAGGGGGATCATCTACCCTGTCTTGGTCGCAGAACGCCCACTTGGAGACCCATGTCGCCTCTACGCCCAATCCTCGGTTCTCTCCTGGCGTGGCTCTGCATCGGCTGCTCCCCGGATCCCGGTACACCGACGGTGGAGGGACCCGAGGGGCAAGCACAGATCGAGCCCGGCCAATCGTTCCGCTGCTCGATGCATCCCGATGTGGTCACCGACGACGAGCCGGGCACCTGTGGGATCTGCGGCATGGACCTGGTGCCGATGGCGGCCGTGGTGCCCCGACCCGAACCGCTGCCGACCGTCGACCTCGGTTGCAGTGGTGCCACCTGTCAGCTCGAGGCGGTGCAGAGGTTGCTTGCGGCGGCCTCCGAGAGCGACGATGCCATGCTGGTCGCACTCACCGTTCCGACGGTGACGGACGAGCAGCTGCCCGATCTGCTTGCCGACAAACGAGGCTTGGTGCGTCTATACGCCGCCGTGGAGACGCAGGATCGCTACAGCGACGAGTTCCTGTCGTTGCTTCGCTCGGCCGCTCGGGATGACCGCGACGATCCTCAGGGGTTGGCGCGACTTGCCGCCATCGGCGCCTTGGCGGACCTGAGAGACGAGGAAACGTGGCGGTTGCTCCAGCCGTGGCTGAGTGACGAGCGGCCCATGGTGCGCACCGTGGCCCTGGCCTATGCCGACGACCACCGGGAGCTTCGCGAGGTCGTTGCGGAGATGTACGAGCGAGATCCCTCCGATGATGTGCGCTCACAAGGGGAGATCACGCTGGCGCTGATGGGCGATAGTGCCGCCCGGGAGAAGGTCTTGGCGCGCACGGACCAGGCCAGCTTCGGAGCCCAGATGAAGCTCGACCCCGAACACACCCGCCAGGAGCTGCTCGATGTGCTGGGTGCGACGGTTCGCGACGATCCAGAGCTGGACTTCATCGTGCGCTCCAGCGCCGCCACCGCTCTGCTCGAGGCCAGAGACGAGCGCGGTCGGGCGGCCATCCACGAGATGCTGGCCACTGCCAACGCCGCGCACCAGCTTGCACTACTGCAGTTCCTAAGGGGGTTTGCCAGCCGCAAGGACTTGACCCTCGTCGAGGCCCTGCTCGCGTCTCCCGACGAATCGGTGCGCGTTCAGGCGGCCGCGATCTGGCTGCGCTTGAACCCAAGCGAAGGGCCGCCGCTCGAGCTCATCGGCCGCGAGCGCACCCCAAACGAGAAGACGATGTGTGTGATCGGCATCAGCGATCATGACGGAGAACCAGGGTTCAACTACGATATCGCGCTGGGCGCGCCCGATGCCCAAGGGCGCGCACCGATCCTGCAAGTCACTTTGATGCCGCCGATTCCGGCTGGGCCCTCGGCGTTGATCAAGACCGCCCACGTCCTGGAGACGCCTTCGAACTTTTGGGACCGACGGATTGTGGACTCCGAAGGCCGTGAGTATGTCGCCCACGTGAGCCCTCGCTCGGTCGACCTGTCCAGTTGGCCGCTGTCGATTCGGTTCATTGGGCCGCGCCCGGACAACGGGGAACGGATCGGCGAGTACGAGCTGAGACCCGAGGAGCCCGAACATGGCCCGGGATGGGACGCTGGTTGCTGGTTGCGCCTGTATGGGCCTGGCATCGAGGCGGGCTGTGCTTTCCTCTACGATGGTGCTGTCGGCAAGTGCATAGAGACCTACCGGCGACGCTTTCCGAATCCGCATCCACCCGAGTAGATCTGTGCGACAAAGGTCGTCGTCAAGTCTCTTGCGCTGATAGGCGGCCGATTACTCGGGCCACGACATCGAGGAACGCCGCACGCCGCCGCGACCGCGTTCGAGAGGGCATCACCGCGTAGAGGTCGACTCTTCTGTGGATCCACGGGGCCAGAACGCGGACCAACCGCCCCGACTTCATGTCGTGCCTGGCCAGCAGCTCTGGAATCAGGATGAAGCCGTGACCTTCCGCAGCCAAGACGCGCATGAGGTCAGTGGACCCCAATGCCAACGCCGGAGGCTTCCGATGCACCTGTTGCACCTCGTCGGAGTCTGGGTTCCAGAACCGCATCCGCTCCCCGTGGACCGCGGTGTGCACAATCCATGGCGCGTCGACGAGGTCTTCGGGGGTCGCGGCGTGTCGCCAGTCCTCGGCCAGATGAGGCTGGGCCAAGACGACCTCGTCCACCCGACCGAGACGGCGCATGAAAAGCCCGGAGTCCTCGGGCACGCCGAGGCGGATGGCCACATCGACGCGTTTGCTGATCAGGTCGACCAGCTCGTCGCCCACGATGGCTTCGATTCGCAGGCCTGGATGCGCAGCACGAAGCAAGCGAATGGCTGGTAGCAAGACGGCGGGTCCGAGGTCCACGGGGCAGGCCACGACCAACAGACCTCCCACGGTGCCCATTTCGGATTCGGCGGCGATCAATGCATCTTCTCCGGCATGCAGCATGCGGCAGGCCGCCTCGTTCACTTCCTGCCCCACGGCGGTCAGGGCCATCTGACGAGTTGTCCGCTCCAGCAGGCGAACTCCGAGGTCCTCCTCCAGGCGCTTGAGGTGCCCGCTGACGACGCTCTTGGAGATTCCAAGGGCAGACGCGGCGGCGGTCATCGACCCGTGCTGCACGATGAAGGTGAACACTCGGAGCTGGTGCATGCGACGGGCATCGATTGTTCTGTCTGGCAGCACTAAGTTCCCTGTTTGGTCACCATTGTACCAAAATGGCGGGATGCCTACCTTGGGGGAGGAGGCAACATGAAGCAACTGAATCCCACAGTCCTGCTCGGGATTGCGCTGGTGCTCTCGGCCTGTTCGAAGCACGTCGCGCCCGAATTGACCGCCAACAACCCACAAGATCAGGAGGAAACAACCATGACCGTTTCACCAAAAGCCCAGGTCCGTGCCCTGCTCGAGTCCATCGAGACCGGAGCGCCAGAGCCCGTCGCCTATATCGATGCCGATTCGTACACTCAGCACAACCTGGCAGTCGCCGACGGTCTGGCGGGCTTTGGCGCCGTCATGGCCCAGCTCCCGGAGGGCTCGGCGAGGGCCCGTGTGGTCCGCGTGTTCCAGGACGGGGACTACGTCTTTGCGCACACCGACTACGACTTCTTCGGGCCGAAGATCGGCTTCGACGTGTTCCGCTTCGAGGGCGGAAAGATCGTCGAGCACTGGGACAACCTCCAGCAGACGGCGGGTCCCAATCCGAGCGGCCGCACCATGACCGATGGTCCGACCGAAGCCACCGATCTCGCCAGGACGACGCCGAACAAGGAACTCGTCCGCAGCTTCCTGACGGACGTCTTGGTGGACGGCAAATTCGACACCCTCCCGGCGTTCTTTGGGGCCTACTACCACCAGCACAACCCGCAGATCGCCGACGAGTTGAGCGGGTTGCAGCAGGCCCTTGGCGCGATGGCCGAGCAGGGCATCACCATGGAGTACCACCGCGTGCACAACGTCCTTGGCGAGGGGAACTTCGTGCTCGCGGTCAGCGAGGGGCGCCTCGGCGGCGTGCACACGTCCTTCTACGATCTGTTCCGGATCGAGGACGGCAAGATCGTCGAGCACTGGGACACCATCGAGCCCATCGCACTTGAGTCGGACAGGAAGAACGACAACGGCAAGTTCGGCTTCTGAGCCAGGCGCCCGGCGTACCATGTCATGTCCACAGAGGTCCTATGTCCGCTTTGCTTCTCGGCCTGCTCCTTGCCGTCCCATCCCTCGCCGCCGAGAGCGCCCGGGTCCTGGTCGTCGAACAGGGGCACTCGGGCGACGGTCACGAGCGAAAGAGGGTCCAGCGCAGAGTACGCGCGCGCCTAAGCGACCAAGAGGTTGGCTTCTACGCTGGACACGAGCTGTATCAGGCCGGCCGAAGGGAATACGGGGTAGAGCCCGCGCAACAGCGGGCGTCTGTCCCCGATTCTGCGGTTGCCGAGGTGCAGGAGCTGACGCGCATCACGGCAGAGATCCCGTCGAGCGCGCTTTCTGATGCCGACTGGGGCCTGAAGGCACAGGAGCTGCGCGCCGAGGCCGACAAGATCTGGTTCGTGGACAGGGCCGAGCTGCGCAAGCCTCTCTTCGATATCTACCTGCAGATCGGCCGAGCAGCCGATAACTCGAACCGCCGAGATCCGCCGTTCTACGAAATCCTAAGAGAGAGCGGACAGAACTACTATTGGTATCTCGCCAGCGTGCTGGCCTTCGAAGACGCCGCGCTGCTGAAGGGCGTAGACCCCGATCTAGCCGCCAGCGTGCAAGTGTACTTGGACGCCCTGGAGGCGGGCGACTTTATCCCTCTCGTCCTGTCCTTCGAGTATCTGAGGACATGGAACGCACGAGATTTCGCGAGCGAATACCAGGTGTTCATCAACGGGCTCGAGGTGCTGATCTCCAACGAGCGCGGGCAGTACCGCAGCCCCGCCGGCCGGACCGATGTCTACCTGCGGCGTTCCGATGGATACGCCCTGTCCGACAGCGTCGAGTTGGACGTCATGGACAGCGACCCCTGGATCGTGTTCGAGGAAGCCAACTGGTCAATGGGCGATGTGGCCTCCCACCTGCTTGAGGACACCAAAGCTTGTACGCTAGAACTTGACGGTTACCTCCTGAATCACCTGGCCATCTACAGCAGGCTCAATCCCGGGTCCCTCTACCTCGCCGTGTCCGATGCCAGGGGCACCCCGCTCTGGCGCTGGGACCCCACCCGCATGGTGCTCGAGAGCCAGGCGGTGGCATGCCTCCCCAAGGCGGGCCGCCGGGCTCGTTGATTGGAGCAGTATTGATCCTGGCCTGGTCCATATGTGCAATGCTGTCATCATGATGTACGAAACCATTGGTTCTCAGCTGATGCGCGCCCTTCGAGGTCACCGCAGCCAGGTCGCCTTCAGCCGCCGACTCGGGTATCGCTCCAACGTCGCCGCTACCTGGGAAGGGGGCCGTCGTTGGCCGACTGCCGCCATCGTGTTCCGCGCCGCCGAGAGGGTGAATGTCGACGTCATCGGCGGGTTGCACCGCTTCTATAGAGTCGACGCCGCCTTCCTGGACGCACTGGATCTGAGCACCAGTGAGGGCGTGGCGGCCCTGCTCGAAGACAGTCGTCGCGACCTTCCCTTCTCCGAGGTGGCGGCGCGCACTGGAGCCAGCCGATTCCAGGTTTCCCGTTGGTTTCACGGCATCTCGGAGCCTCGCCTGCCGGATCTGCTCCGGCTCATCGACGCGACGACCCAGCGGCTACTCGACTTCGTCGCCATCTTCGTCGACCCGGCGAGTCTGCCCGCCGTGGCAGAGGACTGGGCGCGCCTGGAGGCCTCCCGCACGCTGTTCTGGCGCCTGCCCCACGCCCAGTTGGTCCTACTCGCACTCGAGCTGCAGCCCTATCGCGACCTGCCCGCTCACGACGAGGCGTGGTTGGCGGACCGCCTCGGCCTCGAGGTCTACGAGGTTGTAGGCGCAGTCGAGCGCCTGCTGGCGACGGCCCAGATCCGTTGGGACGACAAGCACCTGGCACCCGACCGCGTGCAGACCGTCGACACTCGGCGCCACCCCGAGGCTGGTGCCGCCCTGAAGCGGTGGTGGGCAAAGCGCGCCGTCGACCGGCTCGACACCGACGGGACGTCGTGGTCGTACAACGCGTTTACGGTTTCCGAAGCGGATCACGAGCGCATCGTCGAGCTGTATCGGTCCACCTATCGACAGATGCGGGCCATCGTTGCCTCCTCGGAGCCTGCGGAGCGCTTGGTCTTTGTGCAGCAGGTCGTGCTTCCACTCGAGACATAGTCTGCATTGCACCTTCAAGGGCGGAACAGTGCCCCGATTTGTGCATTGCAGACATGGACGTTGGTGGGTGTGCGAGCCACACTGAGAGTGGGTGGCGCGAGGAGGTCCCGATGAGAGTGATTCCAGTGTTGTTGTTGGTTGTGGGATGTGCCGAAACAGGCTCGTCAAGTGTCGAATCAGAGCTCGATGCGACTCTGCGGGCGTTGGGGGCTGGCGTAGAGGTCTTCGGCTGCGCGGATGTGGAAGTGGTCGCAGCGAACAGCGCCGACTCCCGCGGGCTCGTGGTCAGGGTCGACGACGACATCGCCGCCGACGCGCTGTTGGCCGGTGCAACTGTGGGTGCCGAGTACACACTCCCCGATCCCGCTGTCGAAATCACCGCAATGTGGGGTTCGGACGTGACCATCGACCACTGCAACGACGTGTCGTATGGCACCGTTGTCGACGGAGAGGCAAGCGCGATCTCGGGCGTGCTCTCCATCGAGGTGGTTCCCGATGGCTTCGGCACCGAGCTCATGCCCACTGGGCGCGCCAAGCTCCTTCTCGAGGACGTCGTGTTCGAGACCACCGCTGGAGAGCAGCGCGATCTCGACGAGCTCGAGCTCTCGGACGTATACGTCGGCTGGCTGCCCGGATAGGATGAAGTCATGATGCGGTTCTCGGCGTTATTCCTCGCGGTCGGCTGTGGACCTGTGGACTCGGTCGATCCACCCTCCAGCTCCGGCATCCAGATCGGAGAGGAGGGGGATGAGGGCATCTGCAAGGACGTGAGCGCGCCAGTCGCGGATGGGGACGTGGCGTCGGGAGCGATGACCTTCACCGCCAACGAGTTCCTGGCAGAGGTCGACCCATCGGTACAGGGGCTCTTCGTCTTTGCCGACGGCAGCGATGCGCCGTTGACCGTGACGCTGTCGCCTCTCTCGGAGGTCCGCTGGACGTACACGGTGCCCCGCGATGGCATTGACCCGGCCTTGTGCACGACGGAGCGGTATTCGACCACGGTCGCCGTTTCCTTGAGAGCGGGTTCCCTGGAGGTCGACTTCGACGCCGAGTTCTGGGCTGCCTGGCCCGAGAGGCCCTTGTGGGAAGCCTTCGTGCCGGATGCCGAGGTCTCCGGGCTCGAGCCAGCGACGCTGAACACCGCCCAGTGGGACACGACCGAGCTCGTCCTGAGCGCGAACAGGGAAGAGGGCGTCTGGGACGGGTACGCGATGTGGAGCGCAACCTCGGCTGCCGATCCGTCGGGCCGTGGCGAGGACGCTGGCACCTGGCAGGCCACCGCGAACCGCTGAGGGTCCGAGATGCAGTGGCGAGCGTCGCCGATTGTGTGCCATATCTTCGGCCGGTACGAGAACCTCGGAGGAGGAAGCTTCGGTCCACGCATCCAGATCTCATCCTCCACCGAGGGGTAGATCGTGCTGGCAGCGGCCTTGTTTCGCGTTCGGTCACCGTTCACACGTGGCCCTACGACCTTCGCGTGGCCGAGTGGGCTCCTGGCGGCGCGCGATCAAGCAGCACATCAGCACCACCGCGATGACTGCGCCTGTCGGTCCGCTCCTGGCGTCGGCGAGATCGCAGTCGCACCCACCGGCCCCATTGTCGTCAGCAACGCTGTCGTCGTCGTCCCCCAGGTCGGTGTCGTCATCATCGTCGTCATCGTCATCGTCGCCCGTGTCCGGTGACCACTCGTAGGCGCCGATGTCCCAGCCCGCGTCGTACGGTCGAGCCACGCTGTTGATGGACGTGGCGAAAGACGCGGCGAGGTCCACACCAGCATCGAGGGCGGGTGAGCCCGCCGCGAGGTCCAGGCCGTCGGGGTCCGGCCGCAGCGACGAACCGTAGGTCCCTACGAAACCGGTGGGCAGGGATGCCGCGTCGACGAAGCCCGGGTCGCCGCTGACGGCGTCGGGCTCCCAGGTGGTGATGTCGGCGTCGGAGTAGGTCACGCCGGCGACAGTGACCAGGTCGCCGCCGCCGTCGCGGACGAACAGGTTGCCGCGGTGGTCGGTGATCGAGTCCTCGTATGCGTACAGCGGGATGGTCTCGGCCACCGCGGCGATGATGTTGTTGCTGATCTCCAGGGTCTGGACGTCGGCGCCCTCGGTGTAGACCAGGATCTCGTGGGACCAGCTGGGTTCGGTGTTGCCCACCAGCGTGTTGTTGAGGATCCGTACAGCCAGCTCGTCCGCCACGTCCATGAAGCGGATGCCCTGGTAGGTGTTGCCGGTGATGATGTTGCCGACGATGTCGGCGCTAAGCGATCCCTTCACGTTGATCGTGATCCCCATCTGCTCGCAGCCGTGCACGATGTTGTGGCGGATCACGGCGTCCTCGGGGCCGCGGAAGGTGTCGTCGTGGGAGCTGATGCCGATGCACGCGCCCAGCACCGAGTCGTGCACGTGGTTGTACTCGAACACCACGTCGATCACGTGGTTCTTCATCGGCAGCGACGAGCCGCCGTAGTTGGGATCGAGCCCGGCGCGGTAGACCTCGTTCTGCCGCACCAGTACGTCGGTGATGATCGAGCCGGGATCGTCATTGGCCGCGTACACGTTGATCCCGCCGCGGGACGTATCGTGGACCTCGTTGCCGATGATCTCCACGTGGCTGACCGTCATCGAGCCGCCATAGCCGCTGGACACGACGATGCCGTATTCGTACTCGCCGGCGCCGGAGTCCGAGGCCACGTCGTGGACCACGTTGTCCTCGATACGTTTGGTGGCCCCGACAAGGTCGCCAGACGCCCGGGGCCAGTTGATCCCGATCCCGGTGGTGACCGTGCCGCCAGCGTCCACTTCGAAGCCGCGGACCACTGTCGGTTCGGTGGGATCATCCTCGCGGAACAGGACCACGGCCGTGTCCAGTTCTCCCGCGGCGCGCAGGGTCGCCCGCGTGCCGTCGCCCCACGAGCTGCCGTCGTAGGTCACCCCGCCGGAGGGCTGCAGCACGGCCTCTCCCGACGCCAGCTCCCACACCCCGTCACTGGCGAAATACACCACATCGCCCGGCTGCAGCGCCGTGCCCCCGCTCCAGTCGTCCATGCCTGGGCAGTGCTCCCACGGCTCGGCCTCGGTGCCCGGGTTGGAGTCCGACCCGGCGCCATTGTCCACGTAGTACTCGGCGGCGCCGGCCAGTGGTGCCATTGCGAACATCGCGACTACGCTCACGACGGCTTTGAACGACCCCCTCATGCCCGCCTCCCTGGTGAGCCATTGTACTGGCGGCGTCCATTCGTCCGACTGGACTGTGGAGGACCCCGAGTGTTGCCCCGGGGCCCTCCGATGTCAGCGATTCCCTCGGAACCGCGACGATCCGTTGAAGTTGGTGCGCTTCGAACCTCGATCGCGCTCGGTCGTCCGGTCCGGAGACCGTGCGCGCTTCGGCCCTAGGCCTCTCTTCTTGCCAGACTTCTTGTTTTGACGCCTCGCGGCCCGGTTGAGTTGCTGATTGTCTACTTTGTTGGCAGGCATTGAATGCTCCGATGTCTCTGTGTGTTGAAGGCGGAGCTCCGCACTTCCCGACGGGCCTGCACTCGGGTTGAGCCGGCTTCCGGGATGATGGAGCTCGAAACTACGAAAGGCCCCGCGTAGGGCTATCGGTGAGTGAACATGATGGGTCTCGGTCAGAGGGGTTGTCGTGGGGCTCACAACCGCGGACATGTGCGGTTGGCTCGTGACTTTCCTAGGACTCGATGAACATGTGGAGTTCCTCCATCGTGAACGTATGGGGTGTCAAGTCCGGAGTCAAACCCATGGGCAGTGAGCTGGCGTACATATTCTCCAAGATTTGCGGAGGCCTTCGCGGATGACTGTGAATTGTGCTGGTTTCACCCACATATGTTCGTCAGCTGACAGGTCATGGGTGCCAGACGACGGACTTGACCGGCAACTGGAGAGTCTACCGTTGCCGGTCAAGGTCGGGCGCCGTGCCGCGAAGCAATCATCGTGGGCTGTCCGGGGGCGCGATCCTGTAGGCAGGGCTGGATCCAGGCAAATATCCGCTCCGCATCGAGGGGCAGCCATACTCCGCAGAGGCGCCTCGAATAATTCCTTCGCCCTGGGCTTCCACCCTTGGTACACGCAGGTACAACTCGGGCCTCAGATAGCGACAGATCGCGTCATCGAGGAACGGGAATCCACACTGATATAGGACCGCCCATGTCTCGAAAACGCCTCCCGCTGCTCCTGATCGTCCTGCCGTGCTTTGGCTACACGGATTGTGACTACTACAATACCGTCGTCGTTCCCGACACCGACACCTCTGACCCGGTCTTGGCGACGAGGATGTGGCTAGACGGGGTTGAGGTGCTTCGGTTCGGCTATGCCAGCGAGGAGGCCGAGACCATCTTCGTGGTGCCGGCAATCTACGATGCTGGCGGGGCGCGGACCCTCGAGTTCAATCAAACGGCCATCGTCTACTGTCACAACTCCAGCGTCCAGCCCGAGCTCGGCCAGCTCGTCTACATCGACTACCAACCGAAAACGACGAGCCAGTCTGGGGGGCCAGGCTCCGTCGTGAGCAATGGCATGTACCTGTTTGGCGACGTGACCGACCTGTCAAACACCGGCAACTGCGCCGCAGGTTTTGATCTGGTCGACGTCACCTACAACTGGACGATCACTGGCACGGACATGGCCGGCAACGATGCGGAGCCCTTCCACGGGAGCATCGTCTACACCCCCTGAACCGGGCTCAGGGGCTGAAAGGGCGCCAACAACGTCGAAGTTCGCAAACGTCGGGGCCAGAGTTCACAGGGGTATCCGTGAAGCGCAAGGTCTTCGCTATCATACTTTTAACGTCGTTCATCGTGTGTTCGTCGGTCGGAGGCCTCGGATACCGGGCGCTCGTCACACCCCCTCGGCACAACCGTCTCGAGGTGGCAGACCTCTTGGTCGACCACGAGTCCAGCGCCGGTGTGGCCCTGCTCGAGAGCGCCGTGCGTGCGGACTACGACGCCTTGCTTCCCCACTTCGAGACCCAGGAACGCGCCTCCTGGTGTGGCGTCGCGAGCAGCGTCACCGTCTTGAACACGCTCGGACGCTCCATCGACCAACAGGGCCTGTTCACCTCCGAGGCTGCCGCGGTCCGTTCCGGGCTCATGACCACGCTGGCCGGAATGACCCTCGATGAGCTCGGTGGACTGATCGGGGCCCACGACGCGCAGGCGCAAGTCACCCACGCCGAGGACAGCGACGTCGACAGCTTTCGGGACCTGCTGCGACGCAATCTGGCGGACGATGGGGACTTTGTCATCGTCAACTACCTGCGCGGCTCCATCCTTCAGGCGGGCGGTGGCCACATCTCACCCATCGGCGCCTATGACCAGGCCACCGACAGAGCGTTGCTGATGGACGTGGCGACCTACAAATACCCACCGGTCTGGGTCGAGGTGCCGGCGCTGTTCGCGGCGATGAACACCGTCGACAGCTCGTCGGGCAGGAGTCGCGGCTGGGTCGAAGTGCGCTGACTGAGCTGGACCCAATCAGTACGGCACTACCGCTAGAAGCTCGCGGAGGACCGGCCCATCCAGACCCCAGAAGAGGGCGTATCCCCAGAATAATCCCGCGAGGAGTACCATGTGCGGCAGGACGTGGGTGACGAGTCCGGTTCGCCTTGCCGTGGCCACGGTCTTGTCGAGCCCCCAGGTGACGGACTGCTGGAAGACCAGGAATAAACCCCCGAAGACGCCGACGACCAGAGCCATGCTGAGAAGGACTCGGAGCAGTGCTGGGAGCTCGCTCTGGGTGATGATCCACCCGTGGGCGGCCATCTGGGCCAGTCCGGCGATGAGCAGGGCTTCGGTGAGGATCAGGCGCCGGTGGGAGAGCCACTTCACTGGAGGATCTGGCGAGACTCGAGTTCACCCACAATCAACCGCAGCCCGCAGTCGTATTCGGCCAACTCGCGAAGATGCCCGTGCTTGCGGTCCCAAGCCGAAGACTCGAGATCGCGGCGAACGGCAGCTTCCACCCGCTCGTTCACCTGTTGTGTCTGGCGGGCGAAGCCGGAGGTGGCGGCGCGGGCGCCAGGATCGAGCACCCGCTCTGGGTGCGCCCAGAAGGACAACAACGTCCAGTCGGGCGTGTCGCTGGGGATGGGTACGACCTCGATGGTGGCGTTGCCAATCCAGGCGGCAACGCGCTCGGGCGTCGGGAAGATTCGGGTGTCGAGCTCGGCCACCTCGGGCAGGTAGTCGGCCATCAGCCACATCTGGTTCGACACCTGGGCATCGATGGTGAGCACGACGACGCGCTGGCGAGCCACCCGGCACATCTCACGAATGCCCTCCTCCTGTCGCTCGTCCCAGTGATGCAACGACAGGATGGTCATCGCCGCGTCCACGGAGTCATCGTGGAGCGGGATCTCGTGGGCGCTCGCCCGGATCGCCGGCCAGGAATCCGGGCGCTGGGCAGCCATGACCTTGCTCGGTTCGAGGGGCACGACCAGGCGATCGGACGGTTCGTAGGATCCCGTCCCGGCCCCGACGTTGAGCACGGTTCGAGCGGGACCGAGCGCCCGCAGCAGGCGCTCCACGAGGCGAGGATCCTCGCGGCGGTATTGGCCGTAGCCCGCGCCAATGGTGTCGTATCGAGTGCGTGCGCTGTCCATGCCGACGGCTATCACGGGAATGGGGTCGACCTGCACTGTCACTCTGCGTTCTGGCGGAGTGGACTGGAGGGCGTCGCTCAGGCGTCGTCGCGGTTCGCAGCCCGTCAGCGTGGTCGACGCAGGTGGGAGCGTCGCGGGATCCGGAGGGCGGTATCGCGCGATAAGCACCGTTTGAGACCGCGTAGTCGGCGACCCAAATCGTGGTCGTGGCCGTGGTGTGTTCGTGGGCGAGCCACCAGGAAAGGAAGGGCCGCGACGCTGGTCTGCGGCCGGCCGGCTATCGGCGCTGTCGCTTGATACGCGACCTTGCAGGGCCTCGAACTCCATGGCCAGCTCGACGTCGCCAAGCCCGCAGCCGACGCAGATGACGAGGGCCGCCGCACACCGTCGACTACTTACAACTCTCGCCGGTAGCCCAGGTCTTTACCATCCTTTCGGACAGCTCGCCCACGACAACGACCACGGCCACGACCGACCACCGCGTATGCCAACTGCAGATGGGCCGGAAACCGGCTCACCGACGAAACCGTATCGCGCCCCCGAGCATGGCCGACCACAATGCACCGTCTATACGCAGTTTCGACGGTGCTTGTGCAGCGGACATGTCGGAATCATTTCAGACGTGGCGCACGCAGTGCGTCACTTAAAGTGAGGTTTCGAGGGGTACAACCGGAGCCTGCGACGGTTGGGCGTGTCGATTTCGTCGGTCACGTTATGCGAAAGACGGGCCCTGAGAGTGGCGCTCTGGAGCTTGCGACGAGAGGGCTGACAGAATCGGCCGAAGCGGTAGCGACGAATGGGACGAAACGTAGTCAAGAGCGGCATGATCGACCAGCGCGCCCGGAGGACAACCCGGCGACGCAACGCTCTTGCGAGGGTCACCCCAGTGGTCGAAGCCATGGACGAACTCCAATCCTGGCTCATCGAGGACCCTCTTGTACTGACGGCGGCTCTCGATCTGCACGATTTCCTCCAGCGAACCGGCCACATAGAGCTCTCACCTGAAGAACGGCTCTGTCAGCTTGCCTCCTGTCTCGAAGTGGACGCATTGGGCATCGACGGTTCACTCGACGGCTGGCATGCCCTCCGGAGGATCTACGATCGAGCGGCCGAATTTGCGCCCCAGTCGGATGTTGTGCAGAGGTCCAAGGCGCTTGCCTCGACTCTCTTCGACTTCATAGACGACCGAGTGATACGCCACAGGATTCTGGGTGAAGGCGAGCGAGCTGCGCGACGGGCGATCGAGTTGGCGCCGGAGAGGTACAGCCACCACACCGCGCTTGGGCTGGTGCTGTACGGAGTCCGTCGCCCAGTAGAAGCTCTCGAGGCCTTCCGCGCGGCTGTCGCACTGGGAGATGCGGCGTGGGGACGGCTCTATCTGGCCCACTGTCTCCACGATGCAAGGAGATGGGACGACGCGCTCGAGGCCTACGGCGCCGTACACCGATCAGCGTTCATCGGCCCCGATGCCTGGCGAGTCGACGTTCTCAAGGAGCAGCGCGCCGAATGCCTGCTACATAGCGGTGATCAGCCGGGAGCGCGGTCCGAGGTTTCGTCGATCATCGAACGATACGAACGCGAGCCCAAACTCGCTATCATGGGCGTTTCAGTGTCGCTGTGGCGCTTGGTCCAAGAACACTTCTCAGAATTCAGTGAAAGGCTCGAGACCCTTGAGGAGCGTGCGCTTCAGATGGCCCTCCGGTGACCGGCCAATCCTGCTGGCGAGAGCTGCCCGAATGGCCGAAATCTCTCTATGAGAGCACCTGTCTCCGGGGGCACCACCATTGACCGATGCCAAGGCCAATCTCCTCCGACTGACAGGCGTGGAGGTCCATCTCGACCAAGTGAGGATTCCGCACCAGGTCGGTCTCGGCGTTCAGATGGCACTGATGGTCCCCCTTCAACTGCTCCTCCTGATGCCTCTGATTGCATGGCAGAACGGCTCGATCGCGGCCTGGCACTTTGCGGCCTTCCTCCTATGGGTGTCACTCGTGGCTGTGGTGGCCACTCTGAAGTCTCGGATCTCCGTGCGTCCCGGTCTCCTGGCAGTCGAACGGTCACTTGTCGGGCGCGTGGTGAACAGGCGCGAAGTACCGCTCCAGATGATTCGAAAGGTCGAGATTCTCGAGCCCTCGAACGTGGACATTTTGCAGGGAAGCCTCATGCTCCACCTAAGCGACGGCGATTCCCTGCGCGTGTTTCCGTGTGGCAACTCTCATGACGCAGACGTCGTCGGCACCTGGCTCCAGGAGGTGGTCGCTCGTCAGGACACCGTGGAACCTGGTTCCGACCCGGTGCCCGAAGAACTCAAGAGGCTGCGTCGTGGGCACGACAGAGTCACGGAGAAATGAACCCGATGGCCGCCTCATGGTTGGCGTGCCTCTGGCGTCGGGCGCCTCCCGGTCTTAGGGACTCGAACCAAGGAGAACCCCCATGCCCGGACTCAAGGTGTACGACCCCGCACTGTGCTGCCCCTCCGGGGTCTGCGGCCCAGACGTCGACCCCGCCCTCGGCAAGTTCGCCGCCGACATCGACTGGCTGTCGGGTCAGGGCGTGCCAGTCGTGCGCTTCAACCTCGCGCAGCAGCCCGGAGCGTTCGCCTCCGAGTCCTCGGTGAAGGACGGCATGGCGGCCCGCGGCGAGAGCGCACTTCCGATGTTCCTCCTCGACGATCAGGTGGTGATGTCGGGCTCCTACCCAAGCCGCGAGCAGCTCGCCGGCTGGTTCGGGCTGAAGGCCAAGCCCTCCACCGGCGGCGGTTGCTGCGGCGGATCGGACTGCTAGCCACCCTGTTCGGCGCCCCCGCTCCGGTGTTGTTCTTCACCGGCAAGGGCGGGGTGGGCAAGACCTCCACGGCGTGTGCCGTCGCCATCGGGCTCGCCGATCGCGGACTGCGGGTGCTGCTTGTGAGCACCGATCCCGCCTCCAACCTGGACGAGGTGCTTGGGGTGGCGGTGTCGACCGATGTGCCGACCCCAGTGCTACCGGGCTTGGAAGCGCTGAATATCGATCCAGAGGCCGCCGCCAGGGCCTACCGGGAGCGAGTGGTCGGACCCTACCGAGGCGTGTTGCCGGATAGCGCAGTCGCTTCCATCGAGGAGCAGCTCTCGGGCGGGTGCACAGTTGAGCTCGCCGCCTTCGACCAGTTCGCGAAGCTGCTCGGAGAACCGGGCGCGACCTCCAGCTATGACCACGTGGTCTTCGACACCGCTCCTACCGGGCACACACTGCGGCTGCTCGAGCTACCCGCCGCCTGGACCGGGTTCTTCGAGACCAACACCACCGGCAACTCGTGTCTCGGACCCCTCAGCGGCTTGGAGGCCGAACGCCAGACCTACTCCGCTGCCCTGGCCGCGTTGCGAGACGGAGAGCGCACTCAGCTTCTCCTCGTCACACGGCCCGAAGAGGCAGCAATTGCCGAGGCCGCCCGCACTCACACCGAGCTGCGCGCCCTGGGAATCGACAACCAGGCGTTGATCGTCAACGGAGTATTCCGGGCCGCCGACCCCGATGATCCCATCGCTGCTGCCCTTGAGGAACGCGCGGTCGCCGCCCTGGACTCGCTGCCGGCCTCCCTCGCGGCGCTCCAGCGACAGACCATTCCGCTGAGCGCGCGGGCACCGATGGGGGCAGAGGGCCTCCGCGAGTTCCTCGACCCCACGAGCCAACCTCGGGAGAGCGCACCCTGCGCGGATCCAGCACCAGGCATAGACCTCGAGGCATTGGTCGACACCCTGGAGCCGAGTGGTCGCGGCGTCATCCTCACCATGGGGAAGGGAGGCGTCGGAAAGACCACGGTCGCCCTCGCGATTGCCCAGGAGCTGGCGCGGCGCGGACACCCGGTGCACCTCACCACCACCGACCCAGCTGGCCAGATCGCGGTCGCGGGCCCAGGCCTCACCGTCGACCGCATCGATCCAGAGCTCGAAGTCGAGCGTTACACCGAGCAGATCCTCGCCACCGCCGGTGCTGGACTCGACGAGCGAGGCATCGCGCTGCTCACCGAGGAACTGCGTTCTCCGTGCACGATGGAGATCGCGGTGTTCCAGGCCTTCGCGCGCCAGGTCGCCGCGGGCGACGAGTCCTTTGTGGTCATCGACACCGCTCCCACCGGGCACACCTTGCTCCTGCTCGACGCGGCGGAGGCCTACCATCGAGAGGTGCTCCGCAAGCCGGGAGCCGCATCCGCCGTGCGGTCCCTCCTGCCGAGACTGCGGGATCCGGAGATCACTCGGGTCTTGCTGGTGACCCTTCCGGAGGCGACTCCCGTCCACGAGGCGAGACACCTCGAGGACGACCTGGTTCGCGCCGGAATCCATCCCTATGCATGGGTCGTCAACCAGGCATTATCGCCCCTCGTCCTTCGAGATCCGGTGCTCCAGGCCCGCCGCGCCGCCCAGGGACGATATGTCGATGAGGTGGCCATTCATGCCGAGCGAATGGTCGTCCTGCCGTGGCAATATGTCGCAGGCTGAGTCGGTCCCTTGACGGGCAGAAGAAGCGATTCCAGCCTATAGAAGGACCGTTCATACTCGGAGGCTTCAATGCCACGCCTGGTCAACCTGCTTCGCCGCTTGTCGGTCGCCTTCCTCATTGTTCTGTTCGTTGGGGGCGCTGCCCACGCTGCGGACACGGTTTATGGCGCCCCGCTCAGCGATGCGGTGGTTGTGAAGCTCTCTCAGCTGCTGGACTCGCCCGCCGATTACGTCGATAAGACAGTGAAAATCGAGGGTCTTGTCATCGGCGTCTGCCCGAAGCGCGGCTGCTGGATCGAGGTAGCGGGTGACCGGGAGTTCGAGTCGATGCGCTTCAAGGTTGCCGACGGCGAGATCGTCTTCCCCGTCGACGCCAAGGGCAAGAATGCCACCCTCGAAGGTGTCTTCACTGCCATGGAGCTCACCGAAGAGCAGGCCATCGCGCGCGCCAAGCACTTCGCCGAAGAGAAGGGTGAGGCCTTCGATCCGAAGTCGGTCAAGAAAGGCGCCCACACGATGTACCAGATCGCCGGAAAGGGTGGAGTGATCAGGTGAGCTCCTCCGGGGGCTCCAAAAAGCGACCCTTCAAGTGGCGCAAGTGGAACAACATCCTCCACCGCGACATCGGCTACCTGGCCGTGGCGCTCACGGTGATCTACGCCATCTCTGGCATCGCCGTGAATCACCGCAACGACTGGAACCCCAACTACCGGTTCGAGCGCGTCGTGGAGCACTTCGCACCGTTCGAACCCACTTCCAAGGAGGAGGTCGCGGGCAAGCTGGTGCAGCTCCTCGACCTTCCCGGTCCGCCGAAGGACTCTTTCCGGTCTTCCCCAGAGCAGATCGAGCTGTTCTACGAGGGCTGGAGTGTGCAGGCAGATGTCAGCGCTGGAGCCGCGCTGATCGAGCGTCCCCGAGAGCGCTGGTTCCTACGCGACTTCAACTACCTGCACCTCAACGATCCCGCGGGATTGTGGACCTGGATCGCCGATCTCTATGCGGTGATGCTGCTGTTCCTGGCGGTGAGCGGCACCCTGGTGATCAAGGGCAAGAAGGGGCTGACAGGCCGTGGGAAGTGGCTGATCGGAGCCGGGTTGGTGGTGCCCGTCGTGTTCCTGATCTTGGCTCGGTATCTGTAGGGCGGCCTCCGGATTAGAATCCTGGGCTTCGTCGGGCCGGAGGGGACGAAGGCCGTCGGATTGAGATCCAGGCTTCGTCGGGCCGGGGACGAAGGCCGTCGGATTGAGATCCAGGCTTCGTCGGGCCGGACGGTGGGAGTCGTCGGGATTAGTGGCGATGAAAAGCTCTTTTTAGTGGCCTTCGGCCAGCGATGGGCACGCCCCTCTGCACACCCGGCAGCATGAAGGTCCGCGCGGTTTGATATGTGCCGACGGCTGTTGGATGGGCGGACCTCTTGCTGGAATGGGCTGCGCGCCCCTTCAACCCCCGGCAGAGGGGCTCGCCCCTCTGCACTCCCGGCAACAATCTACGACGTTGTGTAGGGCGTGGCGACGATCCCAGGCATCGTCGGGTCGGAGGGGTGGGCGGCGTCGGGAAAGTAGTGGCCTTGATTGCCGGGTATGTGGCCGACAGTCCCAGGACCGCCGGCCGGAGCTTCTCAGCGTTGACGTTGGCGCTTGATGAGACCGGTGATCAGGGCTGCTGTGCGGCGTTCGAGGTGTAGGAATCGCACTGCCAACATCTCGTCGCCCAGGTTGGCGTCCAGGAGCGACACCACCGCGCCGGCTGCTTCGCTGGCTTCGCCGTTCGCGATCTCGAACCGGTAGATCTTGTCGGCTGGTTGCCAGCGCCCGGCGCCTTCGCAGATGTTGCGAACCACCGACGCCACATCGATCCTCGCGACCAACGAAGGCCGACGCTGGCGGGCTTCCGACGCCGGCCCGACGCCGGCCGAGATCTTCGTGTTGGTGTTGGTGTTGGTGTTCGTGTTGGTGTTTTCGCCCTTCAAACCGACGCTTCCCGGGTCGTCGCGAACGCCTCCATGACGTCGCCAGCGAACACGCCGCGACGTTTCCCGGATCGCCGCGGACAACCCACACGGTCGCCTCCGTCACCAACACCAACACCAACACCACACCAGCCGCGCTTTCCCAGTATCGACGAAGACAATCCGTGCGGTCGTCTGCAAACACGCCGACGCTTCCCGGGATCGTCCCGGACAATCATCCATCACGGTCGCCTTCATCACCAACACCAACACCAACACCAACACCACACCAGCCGCAATTTCCCAGGATCGACGCGGATAACCCCTGCAGTCGCCCACGAACACCACGGCGTCTCCCAAGACCGCCGCTGCCAACTCGTGCCGTCACCAGCAGACACGCCGCCAACCCGATCTCGTTCTCGGCGGCCACCACGCTTACGACAAGCGATCTCGCCGGCCAGCCGTCCAGAATGGAGAGAGATCCGGGCTCCGCCGGCACGAAGAAATCCCTGCGGTATGGTCACCGACCGTCCTGGGGAGGACACCGTGGACCAACCGATTTTGCTCGCCGACATCGAGCGTGCGTGGGGCGCACGCGACCCCTCGCTCGCGCGCCTGATCTGTCACCTCGTCGAGCTTCGGATACCCGATCAGCCGAAGCGTAAAGAGGCGCTGACGTGGGATCGAGCCCAGAACAAGCACCGCGGCTGGCAGTTCAAGAAGCTCAACTCGGAGGAGCGGAGAGAGGTCCGCGTCGCCGACTGGACGGCGGTGGAGGCTGCGGATGCCGAGGTCCCGCTGCCGGATCGCCTTCGTCTGCACGGTCCGATCCTGGCGCTGTGGGAGGACGGGAGCCCCTGGGCGCGCGACCAGCTGCTCGAGGTGATCGCCTCGGTCGACCTGAAGCTGGGTCCGTGGCGGGCGCTGAAGCGAATCTTCAAGGAGGCCGAGGCCGCCAAGGATCGCGAGATCTTCGGCGCGCTGGCCGCTCGCTTCGATACCGCCCTTGCAAGTGGACGAACTGGTGATGTCTCCACCGGGACCTTGAACTACCTGGTCCGTCGCGCCTGGAGGAGCCTGCGTCACATCGGCGTGCACCTACCGGCGTCGTACCCGGACTATGCCGGGGACGTGCTGCGGTTCTACCCGGACAACTGCCGGATGCCGAAGACCTGGATCGCCAACCACATCCTGTTCCACGAGCAGGGCGGCTATACACGCACGAAGTTCAAGCGGGCCAATTGGCGAAAGAGGCCTATTCCACTGCAACATCGCGCCTTTGCGGACGCCTGGAGACGCAGCCCGCGGCCGCTGTTCACCCTGCTGGAGCGCGCCCAGTCCGAGAACATCCGCGCCTTCGCGGTCGGCAGCCTGCGAACCGACTTCCGCACCCAGCTGCGCGAGGTCGAGCCGGAGTGGGTGGGGCGCCTGATCGGCGTGCACAGCCAGTCGGTGGACACTTTCGTTGTGTGGCTGCTGGACGAGGTCCCGAAGTTCGAGCCGGGTGCTTTCCGCGAGCTCGGACTTCACGATGCGGTGCTGATGCTGCTCGACTCCGACGCCAAGGCCGCGGCGTCCTGGGCGGCCTCGTACGCGCGCACCCACGCGCGCGATCTCCCTCTGGATCGGTTGATCCGCCTCGCGAACGGGGACCACGACACTGTCCGCCGCCTGGCCCGAGATCTGCTCCGGGACCGGCATCCGCGGGACGAGGTCGGACTCGACGCCTGGGGACGGCTCCTCGGGACCTACTATGGCCACGATCTGGCTGCCACCGCCCTCAGAGAGCACTTCGGCGCCAGTGAGCTGACGCTGGCGTGGTTCGAGGCCCGCCTGCTGTGCGGCGATCGCCAGGTGGTCGACTTCGCGTCGAAGCTGCTCCCGAAGATCCATCCAAAGAAGAAGGTCCCGGCGACTTTCTGGCAGGACATCCTCGATCATCCGCGGGTGGACTCCGTGGCAGCCCAGGTAGCACTCAACGCGCTGGAGGCCGCGGGCATCGACAAGATCGACGCCGATGTGCTCCGGCGGGCGTGGCTGGCGCCCCACTCGTCTCGCCACATTCGCTCCTGGCTGCGCGGGGGCCGCCTGTCTCCGACCGTGCTCGGTGCTCCCTTCCTGAAGGCGGTCGCCTTCCACCCGACCTGGGAAGCCGATCCGTGGATCGCGGCGCTGAAGGCGAGCGATCGGGAGTGGGCACAGGAGCTCACCTTCGACGAGAGCAGCTCCGAGCAGGCGCTGTCGATGCTGGCCGAGGCCCGCACCTTCAAGTCCGACGAGCTCGGCTTCGAGTGGCTGTTCGAGATGGTCCAGCGCGCCGAGCCCCGCTACCACGCGTTTGCGGTCGAGACGCTGACTCGCGCCTTTCATCCTTCCCACTTCACCGATCCCGACGATGCACCCCAGGAAGCTGCAGAGGCCTCTCCCGAGGACGCGGATCTCCAGGGAATGAGCTTCCTGTTCACGGGCAAGCTGGCGACGATGACCCGCGGCGAAGCTCAAAAGATGGTCAAGGCCGCGAACGGCAAGAAGGCGTCGGGAGTGAACGCCAAGCTCGACTTCCTCGTCATCGGCGACGAGGGCTCGCCCCTGTACGGCGGCGGCCGAAAAGGCAGCAAGCAGGTCAAGGCCGAGAAGCTGCGAGACAAAGGCGCAGACCTGCGCATCATCTCCGAGACCGCGTTCCTGCAGATGCTCGCCGGTGAGAGCGTCGAGGTGGACGAAGATGCGGCCCTGGCTGGCTGCGAGCGGCTCTGGAAGCTGGCCACCGAGCCCGGCCCACCCGATGCGCCACTGCGCTCCTTTGCCCTGCACTATCTGCGCATGCACCACGCCGACTACCACTTGGCGGAGACCGATCGGCCCCTGGATCCCGGCGCCGAGCTGCCGGATGTCTTCCTGACCTTCGACCGGGCGCGGGATCTGTGTGCAGACTCGCGAACCGAGCACCGGAGCCTGGGACTGCTGTGGCTGAACTGGGAGCTCGCGAAGTGGGCGCCTCCAATGGCGGAGATCGTGGCCCTGTGCGAGCTTCCCCACGCCGAAGTGCGTGACTTCGTAGAGCTCGCGCTCACTGCGGACGAGTCGCGAAGACACCGTCGCTACCGGCTGGATCCGGCAGTCCTCACTCCCGAAGCGGTCTATCGCTTCTGCGAGTCCCTGGACGCGGCGACCCGAGGCCTGGGCATGCGGCTCATCGCGCTGCATCCGCGGCTGGCGATTCCCGAGGAGCTGTTCCGGCTCACGGAGAGCCCCGATCGACAGGTCCGCGGGTTCGTGGTCCGCCAGCTATGGGGTTTGTACCGAGACAAAGGCGGCAGCAGCACTTGGACTGCTCCGGTGCGCGAGGACGAGGATCCGACCCCGACCAAGCCCGACAACTGGCCCGCCGAGCAAGAGGACATCCGGTCCTTCCTGCGGCGAACCCTGTTCGGGATCCCGCCGGCGAGAATGCCCAAGGGAACTGGCGGAAAGAAGAAGCTGAGGCCCCTACCAGCCCGAAAGGTGAAGCTCGCGCTCATCGACGTCTGTCGGGATCTAGCGCTCGAAGATCGCGACTTTGCGGAGCGCCTCACCCCGCTCTTCCAGGAGTTCCTCGCCAGTCGCGGCCCCGCTGAGAGTGCCGCTTGTCTGGTGGCTCTGACCCGCATCGCCCACGTGTTTCCCGGCCTCGGCGGTCTGCCGACGGAGGTCTCCCCATGAGCACCAAGACCACCTGGCTCGAGCACCGCGGCGCCCTGCGAGACCTCGTCTCCGACGGCACCTCGCTCTTCTTCGTTACCGAACATCCCGAGGGGCGTCCGACGGCGCTGTATCGCCTCGATCCACTCAAGGGAAAGCTGGAGCAACAAGGCCTGCCCGGAGCCGTGGCCATGTGCCTGGAAGGCGGCGATTTCTTCCTCGCTGGGACGGACGGACATGTCTACGGAGGAGCATTCGGGGCCTGCAAAGCCCTGGGTAAAGCTCTGGATCCAGCACCGACGGCGGTTGTCGCCATCGCCAAGGGAGTGGCCGTTCTGTCCGGATCCTTCCTGGTCCTGCTGAACGCCAAGGGCAAGGAGACGGCTCGCTTCGAGCTTCCGGCTGCTGGGACTGCGCTGGCCTCGGCGAGAGGGGAATGGCTGGCGGCCGGCTGTGTCGATGGCACGGTGGCGGTGTTCTCTGCGGAGGAGAGCAAAGGAAAGTCCTGGGAGGCCCTGGAGAAGGCAGCCCTGCATCAGGGTGCCGTGACGACGCTGACGTTCGAGCCCGACGAGCTGCGGATCCGCTCCACTGGAGTGGACAACAAGCTCGCGCTCACCCACGCTCGCGGAGTGCTGGAGCCCGAGGATCGATCCGGTCGAAATGGGCATGCGGGGCCGGTTCGCGGCGTCTGTGTGACCGAAAAACACGCCTACACAGTGGGCGAGGACGGCGGCATCAAGACCTGGGTGCGGGGCTCGCGACGAGTGCCCTCGACTCAAAAGGACGGTGTCGGCAAGCCCGTCGCGGCGGCGCTGGTCACCGTGGATGGCGACGCCCACATCGCCGTAGCGTCTGCAGATGACGCGATCCGCCTGTTCCCGCTCGACAAGAAGAGCGGCAAAGCGCAGGCTCGCACTCGCTTGTTCCCCGGAGCCCTGGCCCGGGTAGGCAACGAGCTCGCCCAGACGGACGCCACTCGACGACAGGCCGCCCTCGATCTGCTCGCCAGCTGGGATGACGCCGCGGCGATCGAGCTCTTGCAGCAGCGCGCTGGCGCCGACAGCGATCCAGCCCTGCAGATCCGGGCCACCGATCACCTCGGGGCCTCGAAACACGCGCGGGCGATCCCACCCCTGGAGGGACTCCTCCGCTCGAGGAATGAGGGTGTTAGAAAGGCCGCTCTCGGTGGTCTCCGCGCTCGTTTGGGCAACGAAGAACTGCGCCCGCTGGAGCTCGCACTGGCGTCGGGACAGGCGGACATCGGGGTCGCAGCCATCCAGGCTCTCGGAGCCCTCGCACCCAAGGACTCTCGAGCACAGACGATGCTGGAGAGCGCGCTGGATGCCGGGGAAGAGATCCGCTCCGCATCACTGGAGACCCTCGAGACCCTGCATCCCAAGGTGCCGATGGCGAGTCTGCTCGGGTTCCGATCCAAGCACGCGTCGCTGCGCTGGAAGGCTGGACTGCGGCTCCTCCAGCGGGACCTGCTCTCCGATCCGACTGCCCTGAGGGCACTGCGAAGCCTGACCTCGGACGGCGATGCCGACGTGCGCCAGCTCGCCTACCACCTGATCCTGTGTGCCTATCCAAACCTGTGCGCGCGCCTGTCCTATGAGGACACCGACCTGAACCGCCAGCTGCACGAGCTGCGCACCCATGGTGACAAAAAGCCGGGGAAACCGACCAAACCCAAGAAGCCGAAGACCGATCCGGAGACGCTGTCGGTGCTCTTCCAGGCCGCCGCCAGCCGCAGCCGGGACACCAGCCTGCGCGGCGCCGCCCACCTCGCCGCTCTCGGGGATGGTCGGGCATTCGGCATCCTGCTCCAGCTGTCTCGAGACGGGGACGCCTCCATCCGCGAGCGGGTGTGTCGCGCCCTGCAGAAGCTCGCCGATCCGCGGGCGCTGGATCGACTCCAGGCGATGCTCCGTGACGGGGCCGAGGGTGTGCGGGACGCGGCCTTCAGCGCCGTGGAGCGTCTGCTCACAAAAGAGCCGCTCCGAGCTGCGGAGATCGGACTCGCCGCTCCCCAGGCCGACACCCGGAAGCGCGGCCTACGGGTCGTCACCAAGGTCCAGAAGTCGAAGCCGTCGAAGGCTGGCCAGGCGCTGCTGCTGCGGGCACTGAACGACTCGGATCGAAAGCTACGAAACCAGGCCTTCAAGGCGGCGCTCAAGCTCGAGAAGGACCCGGAGACCGCGCTGCGCTTCGTGTTCGGAAGCCTGCGCGAGGACATCCGCCGCGAGGCGCTCACCGAGGTGATGAGCCAGATCCGGCTGCCCTGGGGCTGGGCGCTGCTGCTGGAGCGCTTCGACGATCCGTCGGCGAAGCTGCGCGCCGAAGCTCTCGAGTTCGCGCGAAAGAAGGGCAGGGGACGCACGCCCGATCCGGTGGCTGCGGCCCTGACCTGCTCCTACGCCGATCTGCGGATCAAGGCGCTGGAGGCCCTGGCCACCAAGGTCAACGACGCCACCGCTCCCCAGTTGATCCTCGCCCTCGACGACGACGAACAGAAGGTCCGCACCCGCGCCCTGGCCGCTCTGATGCGGGCGGGTCGGATCGACTCGGTCGTGGATGCTCTGGGCAGTCGCCATGCCGACGTGAAGCTCACCGCCGCTCGGGCGCTCTCCGGCCTCGGACGTGCCGAAGCGCTGCCAGTGCTGATCGAACAGATTGCGATGCCGGTACCCGAGACCGCTGATCTCGCCAAGCTGCACCGAGCGAGAGTCGTCGAGGCCCTGCTTGGGCTGGCCCTGCTGGATGATGTGTCTGCGGTCGAGCCGATCCGAGCACTGCTGCGGGACGAGTCCGCCGAGGTGCGAAACAACGCCGCTCACGCGCTGGCTCACTGCGCGGATGCCGAGAGTCTACGCGGAGAACTCCAGCACGAGGACGCCGCTGTTCGCCTCCAGGTCGCCCAGGGTCTCGCCTGGCTGGGGGATCCGATAGGTGCATCCTTGGTCTTCGAGAAGGCGACCGCGTGGGAGCAAGCGGTCGCCGCAGTCTGCCTTGGCGAGCTGGATCGGCTCCTGGGGCTGATCGACCACCGAGACGACGCCACGAGCACCTCGGCACTGCGCCTGCTGCTGCTGCTCGCGTGGGCACAGCCGGAGTTCCCGTCGCTGCTCCTGGCGGCCCTGACCTCGGAGCGTCCAGCCGCCCGCCTCGCCGTTGCTCGAGTCCTGGAGGCCTGGAACGACGGAGAGACCCTCTCGGCTGCGTTGACCGAGGTGCTGAACGCCCGCGACAACGGCCCGATCTGGGAGATCGAAGCCGAGTACTATCGGCGTCTATCCCTGGCAGTAGCCCACGGAGAGGGGCGGGCTCGCACAGCCGCCATGGACCTGATCCCGAAGCTAGCGGTGCGCACCCGACGCACTGCCGAGCTCGAGCAGGCCCAAGCCACCATGCGCCACGAGTGGACGCAAGCGGTCTGTCGCTATGCGGTCCTCGACGGGATCGCCGACCCGGGTCCACCCGCCGCCGCCGACGTCTCCGGACTCGTCTTCGGCGCCTATGTGGGCCTGAGCAGCGAGGTCTCGCGCCAGCATCGCGCCTCGATTCGCGCCTCCGCGATCCGCCGCATGGCCGTGATGGCGGATGCCGAGCGGCAGGCCGTGATCGATGCGGTGATCCCGGGGTTGTCCGATCCGGACAGCTCGGTTCGCCGGGCCGCTTTCGAAGCGCTCACCGGCCTCGAGCTCGACGCCAACCAGCTCGCCGGAGAGGCACTCGCCACCGGGACGACGGACATGGGCTCCGCCGGGCTGAAGCTGCTCTCCGAGAAGGGAGGAGACAAGGTGCTCATCACCGTCGCCATGGAGCGCACGGATCGCCTCGCCGAGGTCGCCCTCGGGCTCCTGGTAGAGCGCGACAAGCCCATCGCCAAGATGATCGACGCGGCATCGAAGGCAGTGCGCACGTCGGCGGTGACCGCGCTGGCCAAGAATTACGACGACTCCAAGGCCAAGAAGGCGCTCATTGGCGCCCTGAAGAGTGCCCACGCCGAGGTCCGTCTCGGCGCGGCTCAGGCACTGGCCCGACGACGCGACAAGGCCGCCTTCGATCCGCTCGTGGCCCTCTTGCGCAGCGCCGATCAGGGCCAAGCGATCAAGGCCCTGGTGCAGCTGGCCGACCCTCGGGTTCCCGGCGCTCTCCTGGACAGGATCGACGAGGATCCGCAGGGAACCGCCCAGACCTCGGAGCTTCTCAGTGCAGCGGCCGGCTATCGCGATCCAGAGATCATGGGCCGCCTGGTCGAGCTCGCAGCGGACGACAAGCACCGCAAGAACGCCGTGGAAGCGCTCATCACCATCAGCGGCTACGACCAGCGCCTGCGGTTCGACCCCGAGCATCCCGACGCCGACACCAGCTGGCTCGAGCGGCAACACGCGCGCAACGACGAGGTCTTCGCGACCGCACTCGGCCTGCTCACGGAGAAGGGCAACGAGCGCCGGCTCAAGAACCTGTGGACGGCGACCCGCTGGGCTCATGGCGCCGAGGTCCACGCTCCTCTGGGGCAGATGCTCGTGCACGCCAAGGACGGGATCCGCCGGAACGCCACGGCGGCCATCGGCTGGCGGCTCCGTCATCGCGACGCCAGTCCGGATCTGCTCCGACCGCTCCTGGCTCACAAAGACGCTGGAACCTCCTTCCTTGCTGCTGAGGGGCTCGCCCACGCCGGGCAGACCGACGGACTCTCGGTGCTGCTGGCCTCGGTGGAGACCCTGGACGATGTGAAGCTCCGTTCCCGCGCCGTGCTGGCTCTGGGACTGCTGGCCGACGAGCGTGCGCTGGACACGCTCCTCCGCATTGTCGAGGATGAAGCTCACGCATTGATCGAGGCCGCCGCGGAAGCAATCGGGCACCTCTCCAAGAGCAGCGCTGCCGCCGACATCCTCGCTCGGCTCAAGCAGCTCGCCGCGGGGGAGGCCACCAACGTCGCCCGGCGCGCCCTGGTCGGACTGCGCTGGTTCGACACCCCGACGGCCTGGGCGGTGATCCACGGTCGGGTTCGCGACGAGAGCTGGGCCATCAGCGGCACCGCCCTCGATCTGCTCGGCCACGACGACCGCCCCGAGGCCCGAGATGCCCTGAAGCGCTGCATCCTGGAGCCGGACTACTGGCGCATGTCCCAGACCGCCGGCAACGCGCTCCGGCGGCTGGAGGGGCCGGATTCCCTTGTTCCGGACTACATCTTCGTGCGTGCACCCGACGGCAGCCCAGAAGAGGACACCATCCAGCGCCTCCGCGAGCGAGGGGAGCCGGGCAAGATCCTGGACGCCCTGGCCGATCCGGGCTGCGACGACGAGATGGTCGAGCCGCTCATGCTGGCGTTGGCCGCCCGAGATCCGCTTCCCATCGACGATGCGGTGGGGGCGCTGACCGACAGCCGCGTGCGCTCGGCTGGGCTCGCTGCCAGGCTGCTCGGACGGGCGAAGAAGCTCAAGAAACCGGTGTTGACCTCGCTGGTGGATACCCTCGGCTGCTCCCTGAAGGACTGGCGAGACCGCTTCGAGCGAGAGGAAGACCTCGACGACACCACCGAGCGCATCACCTGGTTGGTGTGGGCCTGCTCGAAACACAGTGTTGGCGGGGAATATGTCGCTGCTGCGTTGCGCATGACCGAAGAGGATGCCGCGCCGATTCGGCAGGCCGCGACCGCAGCGCTCTCGCTGGGTGGACAGGCCGATCTGCTCGAGGAGGCGCTGGGCAGCTCCGACGCTTCCGTGCGTGCGACTGCCGCCGGTGCGCTGGTGGCCGTGGCTCCGGATCGGGCTGCAAAGGCCGTCTCCCTCGACGATCTGGGCTCCACCGAGCGGGTGCTGCGCTCTGGAGCCTCTCCGCCTGGGCTGTCGGACGCCGCCGGCCAGGTCCACACGCAGGGAATCGTGTTGCCACACCTGGTCGAGCGCGGAGATGTCAAAGCCATCGGGGCGGCGCTCTCCAGCACCGACGAGGGCGCGCTTCTCAGCGCCATCGAAGCCCTCGGTTTCCTGGGCAAGACCGCAGCCGAAGATCAGCTTCGCGGTTTTGCATCTGATGAATCCCGAGACGAAGAACTCCGGAAGGCCGCCTGGCGTGCCCTGCGACGTAGCAAGCGGAACCGCGCCCGCAAGGAGGCGAGATGAGCACGGAAGAACCCAAAAAACCGAGCCGTACCAACGTCCAGCAGAGCTACCGCGGCGCCAGCAAGGTGGATGACGCCGGGGTGAGCCTGGTGTCCGACCTCCGCCGGAGCGAAGCGCGTGTCGAGGGCACACTCAAAGACCCGATCGCGGTCCGAGAAGCGCTCTCCGTCCTGCACGAGATCGTGCGCTCGGACATGCGCTACAAGCCGAAGGACCGCACCGCCTACACCGCCTACCAGCGCATGAAGAAGCGCTCGGCGGGCATGGCCCAGCTCCAAGCTCAGCAGGCCTATTTCGACTGGCTCGCCCGCAACGATCCCCTCGCCTGGTTCGTGCTCGATCCGGTCGTCAGTGTCACTGAAGATGCTGTTTCTTTCGAGGTCTTCTCTAAGGACGAGGGGACCTGGGCGCAGCTGTCCATCGCCCGGACGGCCATCGAATCCGAGGGAGCCTGGACCCGCGGAACCACCAACATCGACTTCTCCGACGCGCTGTTCGACGGCGTGCAGCGGGTTCGCAGCTATCGACCCATGAAGCTGTCTATCGGACCCGATGCCGTGGGTCTCTCGGCGGGAGGGGACGAGGTCGTCGAGAAGAGAGTTCAGCTGCCGGATTCCTGGCTGCGGGGCTTCCTGCAGGTCCAGAGCTCGGCGACCCTCACCCGGGCGGTGGTGCACCTCTCAGCCATCGACACCTACAACCTGATCCGGCACCTGCGGCTGAACGCCGACAAGAAAAAGCAGGGTCGTGCGGTGCGGGTCGAGCTGGTGCCCGGCGAGTGCCCGCGACTGGTCCTCGAGCCGTGGGAGACGGTGGTCCAGGCATCGCAGCCCTATTCCGGGAGAAAGCCAGAAGTCGTCAAGATCTGGGGCCGCAGACGCTGGTCCCTGGCGCGTCGGCTGATGCCCTTTGTGGAGTCCTCGGAGCTGCACGTGATCGGCTCGGGACTGCCGAGCTTCCTGGTCCTCCGGGCCGGCGACGTGACGCTGACACTGGGATTGACGGGCTTCACAGCGGCGAACTGGTCGAAGACGCTCCAGTTCGACACCCTGCTGCCGCGCCCGAGCAAGGATCAGGACAAGCTCCAGAAGGCCGTTCTCAAGCACCTCAAGAAGGAGTCGGCGAGTCTGGAGGCCCTGGTGAAGGCGACGAAGTCCGACGCTGCGGGTGTACTCGCAGCGCTCCAGGCCGCCTGTCAGAACGGGCTGGTGATGGTGGACCTCGCGGCCGGTTGTTACCATTTGCGGCCGCTTCTCGTGGAGGAAGCGGATCCCGAGCGGCTCCGCTATCGCAGCGATGCCGAGCGCCTGGCCTGGGACCTGGTCGCCGCCAAGGCGGTCAAGCTCACCAAGGAGGAGCTCTCCCACGGGGTCGGCACCTCACTGGTCGCCACCGTCGCGGTTGCGGCGGACAAGAGGGAGTATCGAACGTCGTTCACACTGGATGACGAGGGGCGGGTTCGCGGTGCGCAGTGCACGTGTCACCACTTCCGTACCCATGGGCTCAAGGAGGGGCCGTGCAGTCATCTGCTGGCGTTGCGACTCCGCTATGCCGATCTGGAGAACCTGCGCGCCTCGAAGCGAGAGGCCCGCGGAGCGATCACCACCGAGACTCGGACCTATACCCGTCGCACCGACGCCGGTGACTCGGTCACGCAGTTGTCTCTGAACAAAGCCCGACTGCGGGTCCGCTGGGGGCTCCGCAGCGAGCCCAGCCTGCGGGTCCAGAACCTTGTCTTCGACGATGTCGAGGGCGCCCGAGCCGACTACTACGCGCGCATCGATGCGCTCGAGGCCCGTGGTTTTCTTGATGCGAGTGCCTCATGAGTTCGACGCAATCCGATCTGGCCGCCCTGTGGAGGGGCATCGCCGCCGCGGGATCCGCCGAGAACTGGGTTCAGCAGCAGCTCGAAGAGCACGGCTTCCTGGTTCGTCGCCGCGAGACCGACGGCATGTCCAAGCGCGAGCTCGCCACCTACAAAAAGGAGCTGAAGCGGGAGGCTGCCGAGCGCAGATCCCTCCGAAAGAAGGGGTGGCAAGCCTATAAGGCGAACCACATCGTCCACTTGGGCGAGGGCATCTTCTGGAACGACGCCGCCGACTTCGACAAGTGGGATCTGGCAGAGCCCGAGGCCCGAGCCGCTGAGAACGAGCTGCCCAAGCTGGACAGTCCCGACGATCTCGCAGAGGCCCTGGGGATCACCATCCAGGACCTGCGCTGGCTGTCCTTCCACCGGGACGCGGCGAAGACCCTGCACTACAAGCGGTTCACGATCCCGAAGCGCGACGGCAGCGATCGAGCCATCTGGGCGCCCATGCCGAAGCTCAAGGCCGCCCAGCACTGGATCCTGCGCAACATCGTCGAGCATCTGCCCGTTCACGGCGCGGCTCACGGCTTCCTGCCCGGCCGTGGAATCCTCACCAATGCGCGTCCGCACACCGGCAGTCGGCTGGTGGTGAACATCGATCTCAAGGACTTCTTCCCGACCGTCACCTGGCGTCGGGTCCGCGGAATGTTCAGGAAGGCCGGCTATCGCGAACAGGTAGCCACGCTGCTGGCGTTGATCTGCACCGAGGCCCCGCGCGAAGTCGTCGAGCACGATGGGCAGACCTGGTACATCGCCCTCGGACCGCGGTGTCTTCCCCAGGGAGCACCCACCAGTCCGGCGATCACGAACACGGTGTGTATGCGCCTCGATCGCCGCATTTCGGGCCTCGCCAAGAAGAACGGCTACACCTACACCCGCTACGCCGACGACATGACGTTGTCGCTGCCGATGGGGCACAAGGGTCCTCCGAAGACCGGCATGCTCATCGGCTCGATCAAGAAGATCGTCGCCGACGAAGGGTTCTCGGTGAACCCCAAGAAAACGGCGGTCCGCCGGAGTGGGGGGCTGCAGCAGGTCACCGGTCTGGTGGTGAACGGCGACGGCACACCTCGGGTCCCCAGGGCGCTGAAGAGGCAGCTGCGCGCCGCGATCCATAATCTCGAGCAAGGCAAGCCCCTTCCAGAGGGGGAGAGCCTCGCCCGTCTCGCCGGATATGCGGCGTTTGTCCACGTTGCTGAGCCAGAGCTGGGGAGGCGACTCCTCGACGCTATCGGCGCCATCGAAGGCGAGTGATTCTGTGGTAGTAAAAGTTGATTGTCGAAGGGAGGAGGTTCAGGTCTAGCTCGGTGCTCTGCACCAGGACGGCGTTGCGCCGTCCGAGAAAACCATTGTCCGTCCAACACAAGGAAGGCTGTTCCAGATCGTGACTATCGGTGTGGACCCCCCCATTAGTTGGCGGGCTGGTTCAACCTCGCCGTTCGTGGTTCCGCCTACTAATGGGGGGGTCCACACCGGCCAGATCGGTGAGCCTTCCATGTCCCAGGTCTAGAAGTAGCGACGACCTCCTCCCCTCGACACTCCACTCATAGAACCGGACGCCAACGCGACCGAAGCCGAAGCTGGGCTGAACGGTAGGCGTCTGGCTCTCAGGAGGATAGGGCATCTTCTTCAGCCGAGACGAGGGTCCCATGGTCAAAGAGTTCGTTCCAAAGTGGATAGCCTGGGAGGTCACTCGACGCTGCAACCTCAGCTGTGTGCACTGTCGCTCCTCCTCGGCGCTGGACTCCTTCGACACCGCCTTCGATACGGCGCGTGGCAAGGCCTTCCTCGACGATGTCGCCTCCTATGCCACCCCGGTGGTCGTGCTGTCCGGGGGCGAGCCCCTCATGCGCACCGATCTCTTCGAACTCGCCCGACACGGGACCGACCTGGGCCTGCGCATGTGCATCGCCACCAACGGCAGCCTGGTCACTGCCGAGATCTGCGAGCAGATGAAGGCCGCCGAGATCCGCATGGTCTCCATGAGCCTCGACGGCGCCACTGCGGAGACCCACGACGACTTCCGCAGTCAGCAGGGCTCTTTCGAGGGCGTGATGCGAGCGGCCGAGCTCCTCACCGAGGCGGGCATCCCGTTCCTGCTCAACTCCAGCTTCACCAAGCGCAACCAGACCGAGATCCCCGAGGTGATGCGGCTGGCAAAGAAGCTCGGCGCAAAAGCCTGGTACATGTTCATGATCGTGCCGACCGGCCGCGGCGAGGAGATCATGTCCGAGCTCATTGGCGGCGACGACTACGAAGAGATCCTGCGCTGGCACTACGAGGCCGAAAAGGACGAGGACGCGATGCTCATGCGTCCGACCTGTGCGCCTCATTACTACCGAATCGTGCCGCAGATGAACAAGGGCCTGTCCAAGGAAGACAAGCTCAAGGGACGCACGCTGCAGTTCTCCACGGGCGGGTCCAAGGGCTGCCTCGCCGGCCAGCTCATCTGCCTCGTGACGGCCGAGGGTGAGGTCTATCCCTGCTCCTACTTCCCGCGAACGGCGGGCAACGTGCTCGAGCAGGGTTTCGGGGAGATCTGGGAGACGTCAGAGCTCTTCCAGCAGCTACGCGACTTCAGCTCCTACAAGGGCAAGTGCGGGGTCTGCGAGTACCTCAACGTCTGTGGCGGGTGCCGGGCGCGGGCTGACGCGGTGTATGGCGACTTCCTCGAGGAAGAGCCCTTCTGCAGCTATCAGCCGGTGCATCCTCGGGGCAGCAAGAGCGCCAAGTAGTTCAGCCTTTTGAGCGTTTTGGTGCGCCGAACTTGAAGCCGAAGGCCACGTCACCGATATAGAAGAACGGCTGGTAGATGACCTCGGTGAGGTGCGTGTAAGGCGAGAAATATCCTCGTTTCTGGTCCTCGTAGTCCTTCAGGTTCAGGGTGCCTTCGATGTCGCCCTGACGGTGAGCGTTCCAGCCTCCGCCACCGCGGATCTTGAAGAACGCGTTGCTGCGCCCGATGTGCCACTCGTAGCCGCCGAGGAGCGCCGGAGCGATGGTCATGCCGGTCTGGGATTTCGACTTGCCCTGAGGCGTATTGTACTGCTGCCACAGCCACTGAAAAGCCAGCCCGGCATCCAGGAATCCGGTCTTGCGGGCGTCGGGGCTGAACACCCATCGGCCCGTCGTCAACCACGCCGTGTAGTGGTGGTTGGTGAGGAAGTCGAAGCCCGGCTTGGAGAAGTCCTGGTGCACGGAGCCCTTGTCGATCTCGATGAACGTCTGGACCCACACGTGGGAGCTCACGCGCACGCCGCTCTCCAGGCCAAATGCGACCCAGTCCGGGTGGATGTTGAGCATCAGTGACGAGGGCTTGATGGGCTCGACGGACCACACGTAGTGAGTGCTGGTTTCGGTGGCGGCGTCGGGCTTCTCTGATGGGGCGGCCCACGCCTCAGATCCGACCAACAGTAACAGGACGCACGTCTGCATTGCTCAATCCTCCGGTTGTGCCTGCCCATGCGGCGGGTCGGCCCACTCCTCTTGGTGTACCTCGCGCCCGGCGGTGTAGCCTGCGGCATCACAAGAACGGTCAGGGGGAAGCTTGGACGATGTCGCCTGGAAGACGGTCACCGAGATCGCGGACCGGATGCATCGCCAGCTCGACGCTCAGTGGAACATCGAGATCGCGGCGAACATGGCGGGGTATCAGCAGCACTACTTCGCGAACCTCTTCCGTAGCGTCGTCGGTGAGCCTCCTGCGGCCTACTGTCGACGGCTCCGGCTGGAGCGCGCTGCCTACCAGTTGACGGGCTCCGCTGCTCCGGCCCAGGTCGCTCGGGGGGCGGGCTACACGTCGATGGAGGCCTTCATCCGGGCCTTCAAGAAGCACTTCGGCGTGCCCCCAGGCCGGTTTAGGGAAGCCGTGCCGCCCCTCGGGAGCTCGAATCCGCCGGCGGGTCTATCGGTCCCACCGACTATCGAGGAAGTGGGGCCATTTGCGGCGTGGACGGTCATCGTGCCCTCCTTCGACCCCCAGCGGGTGGCGACCGGAATGATGCAGCTCCTTGGAGCGTGCCCCCCGGACGGCCCCTGGCAGCTCGGTGGGGTCGCCCAACCTTGGGGATGGATCGGTGCTGGCAAGCAGGAGTTTCGGTGCATGCGGCTGTTCCCCGATCCAAACCGCCCCCTGGCGGCCCCGGCACCTCCGCTCGTGCCCTGGAGGTGGCCGCGGGGGTTGTTTGCTGTCTTCGACTATGCCGGTCCACAGCAGGGAATCGTCGAGGCGTGTGAGTGGATGGCGGCCACCTGGCCAGCGACCGAGGGCGGCAGGGAGGTCGGATACGGCCCGCTAGTGAGCTTGGCCAGGGACTTCGATCCCATCGATACCCGGGCCAGGCTCTACTTGCCGGTTCGCGACCTTCCAGCCGTCGGCTGACCTGCCCGAAAGCACGATACCAGTTCAATCTCCCGAGTGCCGTGCGAGGGATACCCTCAAGAACCTCGTGTTTCGCTGTCGCTGTCCCCGAGGCCATTGTCGGCGATACTGAGCGCCTTTCACGTGTACGACATTTGACGTCGGTATTCTATCCGTTGGACACTGAGGAATGCACGCTACTCCATACAGACGTTCTCCGGGCCGGACGACATTGACGGATCTCTTTCCCACCAACTCCAAACGCATGCAGTTTGTGCGGGTGATGCTCCGACTCATGGATCCGGACCTCCACAAGATGGATTGGAATACCCCCCTAAAGCGGGACATGGTCGACAAGCTCGAGACCGCCATCCGCGCAGACGAAAGGGCATAGACATGAGCAGACTCTTGGCCCCCCTCAGCTCCGCGCCAAATGGCCAACTCCTAGGTGGAACCGAACCCTTTATCTACCACTGCAACCACTACAATTACTGGCTGCAAAAAACCGTGCTCCTCGTTCCTGGACTGGAGATGGAAGAGGTGTGCGTGGATGCCGCTGCCTCGGTGGTGCACAACGCCGTGACGCGGGCCGCTGCGAAGCTCGAACTGGCCGATCCTGAGGCCCGTCTCCGGCTTGCCTCGGGGATCTTCGCCCAGCACGGCTTTGGCACAATGGACTTTGGCGACGCGAGCGCCGAGGGCGGCGTGGTCACCACTCCGACCTCACACTACGGCCAGCTGTTGGGTGCCTGTGCCGGGATCTCGACCTTCGAGAAGCCGCAGAACTACTTCGATCGTGGATACGCAGCTGGGGCACTGGCAGCGGCTCACGGCCTCCCAGCGGGTTCCTTCGATGCGGCGGTGAAGTCTTGCCACTCCACAGGTGCAGAGCAAGGCATCACCCAGCTCAC
>PJEL010000626.1_pt1 | contig 41121 bp, 29 predicted proteins | sample 1853271 | NCBI WGS metagenome assembly PJEL01 (sample SAMN08108733, study PRJNA415343) | Invertebrate metagenome, whole genome shotgun sequencing project. | host: Globobulimina | place: Sweden: Gullmar Fjord | collected 2015-08
GCCGATGGGGCCCTCTTTGAGCCACTCATCTGCTCTAATGTATCTATATTTTTATTATAAAGATTGATTGATATATCCCACTTGCACTATGCAAGATGCCAGTGAGTGATGTTGTTCCGATTCTAATGTTTGAAATTCAAATGTTGATGATGATGATGAATGCTCTCCTTCTCCTTCTCTCTCATATACTGGTACATGTAGGTAATTCATTCATTCATCAATCAATTAATTACATCTTACGGTTCATCCTCATTTGAATACACTCGCCCCTCCATATAGTCACGTAAAACCTCTATATTTTCCTTCTTCAGACTCTTGACAGCGAGCATCTTCAATTGATCCCACTCAAAATCATCCCTTGCATACGAGTATCGAACTTCAATAATCCGTAGTGCCAGTTGTGAATCTACTTTCAGTAGATTCGATAACCATTCTGAAACATTCGTACGCCCATGTAGAGGATTGGTATCCATGAAATCTACCAGAGTTGTGTACTTGTCACCTCCATAGGACCCAAGTTCCCCTCGACCATCACCTTGCATCTGTGCCAGGACAATCTTACAAGCAACAAATGTAAACAAGGTTTCCAATACGAAAGAACCCTGCTTCTCTGGAGATCGTCCACCAAAGCTATCACTAGGAACATGCATTTTCTCTGAATATATTCTATGCGAATGCTGGTGGTGAGACCATTGGCACTCTCTAGGCTTGTTGGAGTTCCACAAAACGGTTTGACGTTGGTGTGATGGTAGGGATCGATGATACCTCATTAGTACATACAGTTTTATTAGTATATCTCTATTTTTATGTATTTTTATGTATGTATTACAGTATATGAATGAATGGGTCACGAGTGACCCATATGTATTTTCAAGCCCATTCCTGGAACCTGACCTGGAGGTCAGATGACCATGCCATATGCCATGCATGCCATGGCTGCCATATACCTAGGTATGCAGGTAGCTACCTCACTCATGAGTAGTGAGAGCCACTACTAGTGGCTATGCATCCTTGGTATTCATTTTCATGGGTATCATACTAGAGACACGAGAGACATGTTACCATGATCATGACGTTTCACTTTGTACAGGAAACAACAACCACCATCATATATATATGGTGGTCCTGGTCCTGGTCCTGGTACTTTTGTGTCGATTTTCCAAGATGCTTTTTAGATTGATACAAATATTATATTTAATAATATATACATACAAACGATGGTACCATCAACATCTGCATCTACACTTGGTATCGGTAGTGTAGGACTGCAAATTCTGTTGTCAACAAACTCCCGTTCTCTCCTCGTGAATTCAGCATGTGCTGTTATTGGGACTCTATATCCTGCATATGCCTCTTTAAAATCTATAGAATACATGAGAGTACATGATGATACCCATGAAGCAACGAAATGGCTCATGTACTGGGCCATATTTGGGCTCTTTCGAGTGGGGGAAGAGGTTGCGTTGCCCACGTCTCTTGCGTCTTCAGGATTCTACTCCCCGATTCGGTTGGCATTCATACTTTGGTTGCAGTTACCTCGTTTCAGTGGTGCATATAGACTGTCTGTTCAATACATGCGACCATTTCTGCATGCATATTATCCAGCTATTGATATGGGGGTTGATAAAGTTGTGGAGTATTTCCAAGGTGAAGAGATTATGGGGATTTTTGAGGGTGCACAGCGAGTCATGTCCAAGATTCCTATTATAGAATGGTTTTTACGCCATCCTGATGAATCTAGGTATATATCTGGACCATAACCTGATGGGATATGCTGCCAGTGACATTACTTACTTTGGGGTTGACCCCAAAGAAAATGAGAGAGATGAGATGAGAATTGATTGATTTCATTATTGTCGTGATAGTATTATATCTGCACTGTTACATGTATATGGGGAAAATGTATACTACATCCGTGCATCACAAGACCATCATCTTTGGGGCAGCTCCTGTTCGAGGGAGTCTCAGTGAAAGAGGTTGAGTTGACTGCAAACTGACAAAACGACGGGCCTGATACATTTGCCGTGCGGTTGCTGTCATTCTTTGAGAAGGACGCGCCATACTTGATGTTTTTGTCGACAAAGCCGCTTGTGGCGAGGTGGTAGAACCTCGACTCTCTTGTCGTGGCAGCACTCCACTGTCCTGAATCATGACATCATATGCTGTTTCTCCTGATCTAGAACCACACGCTTCCATGGCTTTGACGACTTCGAATCCATCAACGACTTGTCCAAATACAACATGCTTTCCATCCAAAAATGGAGTAGCAGTGGTACAGATGAAGAACTGTGAACCATTTGTGTTTGGTCCAGCATTGGCCATGGAGAGAATTCCTGGTGCTGCATGAGGGAGTTGGAAGTTTTCATCAGGGAAGCGATTTCCGTAAATACTCCTTCCCCCGGTACCATTGTCATTCGTGAAATCTCCTCCTTGACACATGAAAGACGGTATAATCCGATGGAAACGAGAGTTCTTGTATTCTCCCTGCACTAACTGTATGAAATTTTCTGCAGTCTTGGGCACCACGTCCTCCTTAACCTCCATTACAATTCGACCGAGAGGTGTGCCCTCCCCGTATCGACCGAGTTTTATATCAAAGTACACCAGCGTATTCGATGGATTGGGTTGTCCCAATGGTGGAGCATACTGCGACTTTGTGGAAGCCAACTCTTGGATCTGCTCTTGTGAAAGTTTTGATCCTGCTGCCCCCATCTTTTCGTTTCGATCTGGTCTAGATGAATAAAAATGAAGATGTACGTATAATTTAATGGAGGCATCGTGCGTTTGGTCGTGATGATCACTTGCTGTGTATCGATGGATCCAGAGCTGAAGAGATGTAGGAAGGTTGACACATTTTCCAAAATCAAATCCAATTCTTTTTTAGGAATCAGTTGGTACAGGCAATATATCAAAATCATACAGAATATTTATGGACGAGATAGAAAGACAGCCGGGGAAATAATGTTTGGGTGTCTTCGGGACGTCTCTCCCAAATTTGAAAGAGTCCCAAGGGACTTTTGTGGTGGTCACTCTTCGCTTGCTTTTAGGACGACAAACCCAGTGTTTTCTATCGTGCGATTTCCAAAGACAAGTAAAATTGTCTCGTATAGCAAGGATAGTGAAAATCGTAACGATATGTGCTGGACTACTGACGATTTGGACGTGTTGAAAACAAAACTTGCAATGATGGAGGAGATTGAACATGCAATACGGCAGATAGAATCTCGAGTTGATGCTCTCGATGATAAATTGTGGAGTATATGTGATGAAGAGATTGAACAAGAGGTCCAGATCAAGCATTTGATCGATGAACAGCAGGAAGCATCCTCAGACCAAGGATTTCATTTTGATACTGAAATCTTACCATACCCTGGTCAACGCAGTGAGCGCCGCATTCCTTCAATGGCAGGGGGAAAGTCGGCGCATGTGGCTGAAATGGCGAAGAAAAAAGAACATGCATGGGATACATATAGAACATCTTTTACTATTGTGCTGACCAAGGGGTATCTGCAGGCTGTGGAGCAACTGCGGGAGCGAATGCTGGTGCAAGAGTGGGACCAAAATTTACGAAAGATTGCTCGGACAAACGGCATTGCAAGATTTGAATCATACTGCGCAACTCAGGAAGTAAGTCATGTAAGGTATGAAGTGATCAGCGAGCTATACCAGACCTTTGGGAAAGATTTAACGTGCATCGAGGATGAGTCTCTTAGGATGAGGTGTAGAGCATTAATACAGCAGGAGGAGATCAAAATGAAGAAAGAGTGTTACGACGCAGTTACTGAAGAAGCAAGAAGATTAGCAAAACAATTCTCTGAGGCTGAATTCATAGGAAAGGTGCTGCCCGATCCAATTGAGCATGGCTTGGTTGCTTCTGTGGAAACCTTAGTCTCTATGTTTGCTCAAAATAATGGACCTTGATGCCTACGTATGATGTTGTAAACAGAGGGATAGAACACACTATCAAATACATATATGAATAAATACTAGATACAAAGAATACATACAAAGGGAATATTGGATCCAATCTTCCAAGAGACCATTCAACTGCCATTGGATTGCTGTGCAGTATCCATCTGTGCACTGAAAAACGGACTATGACACGCTTCATAAAATCTTTTTGCTTTCGTCGGACCAATTCCAGGACACTTTTGCAGATTCTCCAAAGACGACCGAAACACATCAGCAAGAGATATAGTTGATGACTCATCTCGACTGCCGTCTGGGACTAACGATGGTGAGGACAACAGCGTTTTGGCATCCGTTTTATTAACTCCGCGAATGACTGTCAACACGGATGTGGCTCTGCTTCCGTAATCAGAACCCAGATCTTTCTGAATACTCTCAGCAGGCTTGTTTTCGTAACTCTTGAGGGTTTCCAAGTACCGAGCACATTCAGCAGCACTGAAACCACAAAATAAAGTGAAATCATTATGGATAGCAGCTTTGGTTACCTGTGCCAGCGCTGTCTGCGTATCCTCAGTATCTACTTGAACGATCAGAATCCTGCTTTTTATCGTACCAAGGGTCTTGCCCCAGGTCCTCACATTCCTCATTCGAGTGTGGATGTATTCTGGCTTGAGTAGATGGTATCGAAGAGATAGAAAAACCGCAGATGTTGAGTTTCCAAGCACATAGTCTGGCATCATTGCATCACCTTCTCGACCATTGATGAATTGCCAATGAACATTTCGAATGTATTTCAAAACAGGGTTCCCCTTTTGATTTGGATTGACCTGGAGAGAGTTACTCTGAGGATTGAAACCATGCATTGGTATTCTTTCAAACGACTAGGACGTCTTTACATTGTTTAAAAAATCGATTCAATGTCTTTTCACTCAACTCGAGCATCCACCGATTCCATTGGCAAAGCTATTTTGCATTAAATCAGATTTTTATCTTGTGCTTGGCTGAAACCAATAATAACTTTGCTAAAACCCTTTATTGGTTTCAACTTGAAACTTTCAGGAGACAGCAATAGCGCTTCGTAGCAAACGACTGATGTGGAATTACGGTGTGAATATTTATCTATAAACTTTTCAATACATAATATTTACGTAGAGGAAGAGGAAGAATGAAAGAAATGCACGTTCGATCGTCGTAACCACCTCGTAACAACTGGTCGCTAGCAGAACGATTCTCGTTCGAGTACAGAGATAGGGTATCCTATTTCATTCTGGTATATTGAAACATACATATATAAGATATTATGGTGTCGACAGAGGATGATTTGAGATTGTTAGAACGCATGTTCCAACTGTCTGACAAAGATAATGACGGTCTTTTGAGCGTAGTACGTATATTTGCCCACATCACATGGACTGATTGGCATTTCTCATAATTAATATTTCATTTGATGTAGAAAGAGTTCTCAGATCTGCTTCGATTGACCAACCCCGATGCGCCACTTGAACCCTCTCACCTAGAACTCATTGTTGAACATGTTTGGACTCAAGTGGCACATCTGGCATCTCTGCAGACAGGATTGGAATTGAAGAGCTTGGTCAGAATATATGAAAGTGGTATTGCAGATATCCGGCGTGATTATGAGTATGTCTTGCGAGCATATGACAAAGAAAAGGCAAGAGAAGAAGCAGATAGGGTGTCTCGAGAAGAGCAGGCTCGAAAACAAGTGGAGGAGAGGATCCAAAGTGATACTGTGACATCCAACAAAATTTTTTCTTTTGTCGTGCACATTGGTGGAGATGATCACCCTGCTGTAAGTAAGGAAGATATTCGCAGGGCTCTCATTCAGAAGGCTATGCCGGAAGGAATACATGATTTGCAGGTGCATGATGCCGTTCGGACATATCCTGGAAAATGTTTCGATGTCTTTTGTATTTATAATGATATTGATGCTTCTATAGATGCCGAATTGGAGTATGTGAAGACTGTGATGGAAGTAGAACCCCAACAGGCATTCCCAGAGAGCCAGTTTGGGGACTCTGTGACAGTGTCCATGTTTCGTGAAACCAAAGATATGGATGGCTCAAATTGGCATGCTTCCGAAGTATTTAGAACGGCAACCCTCATGGGAAGTCCAGGATATAGTTCATTCGCTTTTGCCATTGCTATGGATGATGACAAAGTGACTGGTGAATCCATGCTTGCATCCCTTGAGAACGTTTTGCCCCGTGGGGCGTCTGCCATGATTGCCCGAGATGAAAGTCACAATGGTAAAAGAATGGTAACATTTGGATCACGAGTACCCGTTGCAAAGGGAAGGGTCGGTCGCGACTTGATAAAATCTCTCGAGCACAACATTCAAACTGTGTTGACAGATTGTCACAATGCCCATCTAATAGCCGTACAGCCACCCAGGGAGCACAACTCTGTATTGGTATACAGATTTTCATTAAAAAATTCTTGCGATATGGCCAACCTCGCACAGGATGTCAGATCAATTCTTCCAGATGGCGCTTTCACAAGTGTGTGTGACTCTAGAGTGCCAAACCAAGTCTGTGTTATAGCATCTATACCCAAAGACTATAGTAAGCAAGAATTGGAATCTTTCAAAGATGCTCCAAAAAGGTTAAATGAATGGTGTAGGTCTTTCAAGGACGTCAGCAAAGTGAATGTTTCAGATGGCTGCAGTATGTTTGAGTGCTCACAGGACCAAGCTGGGGCTTTTGGAATCCCACTAGAGGAACAATATCCAGTCCAGCATCAAAACTCAGACAATCAGAGAGATATTCCTAGTCATGATGGTCCTCTAAGATTGGATGACTCTGATGACGAGGATATTGGCTTTATGTCGCCTCCAAAACAGTCCTTGATCGCAGGATATCAGAGAAGAAGCCCGTCGACGTCTGGCTCTTCTGGTCTTGTAGAGGCTTTAGACAATGTGCACCTGGAAGTCACAAGTCCCACAGCACTTGTGGAAAAAGACTCCAATCTGCCTGCAATTATTTCTGTTCATGCCTACCCATCGGTAAATCCAGCAAGTGTCAAAAAGGAAGCATCAAAAAATCCTACCAAACAAGGGCGAGGTTGGAAGAACTTCTTGAAATCTCTGTCTCCATCTAAAAAGAAAAAGCCTTCAGGCTCAGCGAGGGAAAATGCTGAGAAAGTGGAGGATGCCCTAGATGTTGTTCAGTTGCCTACATCACCAGACACAAATAGGCATCATTGTGATTCTCGTGGCGAAGAGTCACTGGAAGAGCGTGAGCGTTTGCGACTCATTGCTATCATGGATGCCAATATCAAGCAAATAATTGCTCAGGCGGAGTTTCTGGTTCAGTCAAATTCTGAAAACCTGGGGAAATCACTGGAGGCTGTTCAAAATGCAGCAATGTTGCTTCCTTCTTGGGCATGCCATGATGCTTGTATGGAAGTTGCCGAGATTCTGATGAAATCGTCCCATTACGAAGAATCTCGTCCATTCTTGGTGGAGGCTACCCAAGCCATGCCAGAAAATGCAGCCGCGTACTTTAGGCTTGGTAATACATTCTTTGGGCTCAATGAGTACGACTTAGCAGCACGGCACTATTATGAAGCCATCAAAAGGAGTGACAAGAATGATGTTCAATTCCTTTCAAAAGTTCATATAAACATGGGTATAGCTCTTGAAAGCTTGGGCAACCTTCCTGCAGCTGAGAGGGAATATGTCAAGGCTGCAGAAATGACAACTGACCATCATAGGATACATAAACTATTAGGGTCTGTTAGGTATGCTCTTGGTCAGTATGAAGAGGCAGCTGATGCATTAGAGCATGCGCTAAGGTACGAATTGTTATTTTACATATGTTTCGGGATTGTTTCAAAAAACTGCCCCTCTATATTTTGTAGGATCGTGCCTGATTTCGCTGATGCCTGGACAGATCTTGGTTGTGTGAGAATTGCATTGGGCGATAAGAAAGAGGCTATTCGCTGCTTTAAGATGGCACTTGCGTCCGAAGAAGATAACTTAGAGGCTCACTTCAATCTCGGCAATCTACTTCGAGAAATGGCAAAGCCAAAGGAGTCAATAGAGCACTATGACTTTGTCCTGGACCAGTATCCAAGCAACACTTTGGCACTACTAGGAAAGGCAGTGGCCCTCTCCATGCTTGCCGAAAACTCTACAAACAGTATTTTCCGAGGAGAAGCGGTACAGTGCTTGAGAAAAAGCATTGAGCTATGCAAAGAGGATGATGCACTTGTGATTGAGATTCAAAGACTTTGCAAACTGGTCAAACAGAGTGCAACCCGCATTCAAATCTCAAATCAGTTGAGCGTCATCGAGGATGCTTTCGAAGATGGGGGAACACCACATACGTCAAGAGAAACACATCCATATGCAGATACTGGTCCAGCTGAAAATTCTGATGCGCAATGTGATTCACGACCATCAAGGACAAGTGATGCTCCAAGCCAGGTTACCATGTCTAGATCAGTGAGCATGCAATCAATACAATCAGGTATACACCCAACTGATAGATCATTTGATAGATTAAGACAATGGAATCCTCCTCGCCAAGTATCGCGATCTGAATTTTCCGCCCAGGCAGTGGATGCCATTGAATCTGTACTTGGCCAGAATGCAGTTGACCATGTGTTGAGCAAAATTGATGTGAACCTTCTCCAAACCCTCCAGCCATTGACAACGTTGACTTTTGAATCACTTAAAATATTGATGAACACTCCAAAGTCTCGTTCGAATTCTCCGAGCAAGCATGTTAGGTCAAAAATCACTAGAAAGATTCATTCAGACGATTTGTTAGAGATTCTAGAGCACCTGATCAGGCCAAGGTCTCCCCAGCATTTAACAGAACTGGCAATGAGCACCTTACAAAGGAGAGTGTTTCCTATCTTAGATGTACAGGGTAATGGATACTTGAACTTTTCTATTATTGCTGCAATGCTCGCTATCTTTGTGGACGCTCCGGGCAGAGAAAGGCTGGGTTATGCATATCGATTGCTGATGTCCAGAACTGCTGATAGCTCTACAGGAGAAAGCTTGATAACCAGAGCAGACTCCATAGAGTATATGGCTTCTTTAAAGGCAGCATTTGAACTGGAGCATAATAAGAGATTGCTTGTACAAGTGTGTGACAGCAATGACAATTCAAGCTTGACTCAAGGATCTCGTTTTGTCATGTATGAAAAGTTCTCCAAGGACATTGAGACATTTTTCCAGGAGTATCAAGTATTCCCTCTGCTTTGCAACCCATTGGATTAAAATATTGGGCATATGTAAAATGTATATGCATGTTACAGAACTGTATGAGAACATGAAACGACTGAATCATTTAAATACCATGACCAAGAAAATCGTCATCCCCTGAATCTCTCTGGTCACGCTGGTGGTAGCCCCGAGCGTCGGACGACGACTCATCATCATCCCCTTTATTATCCGGTAGCTCCATTATATCAGGTCTATAATCTTCTGAAACTGCTTCACTTAATGCAGCATACTCCCCTCCCATGAGTTGCAAGACACTGTGCCACATGTCATCCCCATCACCTATTTTCTCAACCCCTGACAACCTTTGCCTCACCGAATATCGTCCCAAGATCACATCTCGTGAAGCAGCAGAGACTATCCAAACACCTGCTTTGATCTCTTCCTCAAGTTGGCCTGGGCCCCATCCTGCATACCTCGTCAGCAGCTTGACATCCAATGCACTGGCTCTGCCCGACTCCATGGCATCTGCAACCCCTTGGACACCACCAAGGTAAACGCCAGGAACAATGTGATCAGCATCGTTTATTCCGTCCACACCATGCAAAATATGTAAAATCTCAGGCCCGACATCGCCCCCTAAATACAATGTACAATCATCGTATGCATTCGGAAGGGTTGAGGCATCTTTGAATTCCTTCATGATATGCTGTGTTGGCTTGTTCAAAATAACTCCTGCACTACCATCAATCCCGTGACTAAACAAAAGTATGACCGCTTTATTAAAGTATGTTTGTGCTGTTGTGAACATGAGAGGATTGGCAAGAAGGAGACACCCTTTTTCTGGGTTTGACAGAATATGTGCCCATTGTTCCTCCTCGCCCTCTGCATAAGTTGAAGATTCGCTATGATCTTCCTCCCCCATGAGCAATGTATTGGTTTGAGAAGACTTGACCAGCTTTGCTCGGAATTCCCTCCAATCGTCCTTCTGACCAACGACAGGAATTGTATCAGGTACCAGTGTCTCTTGTTCTGTAGGAAAACCTTGTGCTAGGAAAAAGTCACTATTCCTATCTGAGTGATTTCTATGATTGTTATGGAATTCATGCTGATGAGAGGAGGATCCAATGCGCCCTCGTATCTGCAAAGTAAGGAAAAAACTAGAGTGAAACTCTTGTAGTAGGGGTGGTTATCGTTGTCGAGTCGGTTGGAAATATCGATGCAAACCAAGCCATCAGCGGATACGAGACAGTAAAATCTTACCTTATTCCCTATATTACAATGTCTGTGTAGGCGATTGAAACTTTTCCGGGATCTTCCAAAGGGGTGGCCCGAGAAATGTCGTTGGAGCAATGACAGTCCCGTGTCCATAGTCACAACACTGTAGGTGAAACGAGTCATGAACTCGTAAAGTAAAGTATTTGTTTCAGAATCCAAGAAGGATTTGTACAGTATTTTACACGTTCGTTCCTTCAAAAAAAATCCAACTTTATTTTTCGAGCCCTTGTACGAGCTGATTGAAGCTAATCCTCATCCTTTGGTGGAGGGGGAGGCAGAGCATACGTCTCTTTGGATGAGAGCTTTCCAGGAGCTAAACCAATGTAAAGGCCTATGTTATCTGCAAGTGCCTCCATCTCTAAGGAAGCATCCTGATCGATACCCCCTGCAACCATTGCAGTGACATCCTTTGCTGTCTTTGCTAGCCCAGACAACTGTTCCTTTGCTATCCCAGGTAGTCCACTCGCCTGCTCTGCGAAAGAACCCACCGAACTCCAGAAAGACTCTGATTCAGAGAGCCTCTGGGAAGTAAATTGTGCAATCTCAGGTGAGATTCCTAGCTTGCTCAGATCCTGAATCATGGGACGAGCATGGTCACCTGGAAGGGACTTTACAGTCAATTCCAGAGATCCTTGATTCCACAGAGGAGAGCTCTGTAAAACACTAGCTAATATCGGGGTCTCATCAATTGTGTCATCAGAGAATTTCAACAACAAGTTCTTATTGATAGCATATCCATCCTTGATCATCTGTCGTGATTCTTGAGGAGCAGGAGTGAATTCTTGCGTTCCATTCGCCACATCTAAATAAATAGGAGTCAATTGCTCTATTAGAGGTAATATTTGACGGAATGTGTCCCCTGGGACGGCATTCTTAATAATATCCAACCACTGTTCTACTCCTGTCCTCAGTGGCGATGTTGCAAGTTGGGACAGGATTGGACCCAGAGCACGGGCACTGGGAGCGATGAATGGAGATAAGAATGGAATTGAATCCGTTGCAGGCTTGTTATTAAAACTCATCAGCACGTTCCCTGTCCTTGGGACGACATACCGCGAGCACATGAGAACCTGAAGAAGAGAGCCCAGGCTATGTCCCACACCATACGAGGGGAGCACCTGGACGCTCGGACCAAGTGCTTTCAGACATCTAGAGAATTTGAAGTAGACTTCATCCACCGTGCGAAGGTGATCAAAACCAGTGGCGTATGGTGTTGCCACAATCAGGGCACCTCTGGAAGCCAGCAGTTCCAACAGTTGTCTGTAAGCAACCTGAGGAGCAGCTCCAACAAAGGCTCCTCCTACAAAGTGTATCAAACATTTTATCTCGTTTTCAGGGTACAGGACCCAACATCCTTCAACTTCTTTCCAAGCACTCTCCTGTTCCTCATCAACCATTCGTTGTCGAAGGACCCTCTCCAACGTAGCGAAACCTTCAGGTGCAGAGGATGATGTATCACCTGATGATACTCTTACTGTAGGCAAACGAGCGTGATGCAGAGAATCCGTTCTCCTGGATGGGAGAATCATCCAACGGTGGGATTGAATTCTCTTGAAGAGATAACAACTGTACCTCGGTACCACAGATGATTGCATTTTTATAATTATACGTATTCAACAATGCATCAATGTGACCCACATTTTCAATTGAAAGATATAATTGGTAACGTACCAAACCTGTGGGTCTGCAGACTCATCTGAGATCATCTCATTGAGTCACGTGACCCACAGGTTTGATATTCTTTACAAGTGTTCTACACTACGCAACCACTCACATTGTCCTTTTGCTGTATATATGGATGGAAGTCTGGGACAATCTTCATGTGTATTGGTACTTGTAAAACCATGAAGACCATGGTTTTATGCAGCAACACTTCTGGGACTGTCAGAGTTGGTCGCACTCGGTCGGTGAAGATTCAATCTATATTCAGTTTTAAAAGGTTATCTAACCATGCATCTGGATTATTTAATGGCCTTGCTCGAGAAGGTCGATTAGGGCAGCGATCCCATGCCTTGGTCTGTGGCGCAATGTCCAAAGTACCTGAAACAATACAGGAAGAGACGTTGCGTTTGGAAGCTCGTAGAATGAAAGCTCAAAAGAGGTTACAACAGAGAGCGACGTATCAGATTGCTGCGATCGCTGCGAGTTCTCTTGTGGTCTCTCTTGCAATTTTTGCAACCTATTACAGGATATCTTGGCATTTGAACCGTGGAGACGAGTTCCCATATGAAGAGCTCGCTTCGACACTGCTCCTGGCCATGGGAGGTATGGTTGGCATGGAAATGTATGCGAGGTGGGCACATCGTTTCTTGTGGCATGAAAATGAAGTGGGTTGGGGCCTGCATAAATCTCACCATGAGCCGAGGAAAGGGGCATTCGAAGCGAATGATATATATGCTGTTATGAATGCTGTACCTGCGATTTTTTTATGTGGGTATGGATTCATGAGGCCTGATGTGATTGGAGGACTCTGCTTTGGACTCGGACTAGGTATCACGCTGTTTGGGATATCATACATGTTTGTGCATGATGGACTGGTGCATAAACGGTTTCCAGTTGGTCCTATTGCTGATGTTCCTATATTGAGGCGTGTAGCTGTGGCACATCAGATGCATCACTCTGACAAGTATGGAGGGGTGCCATTTGGCATGTTTTTAGGACCTATGGAATTGAAGGAGGCAGGATTTGAGAAGGATTTTGAAATGTTATTGGCTGCAACGTCTCCTGAACAGAAAAAGAACAAGCAATCGAAAAGTATTTTATAGATTGGAAACAAATCTGATGCGTACACTCTTTGATTTGAATGCAATTATCCTCCATCATTTTTTTTGTCATTTATTTTCAATTTTAATTTATCTTAATATATCTATTGAACGGGGGGGTTGAGCTTTGTTCGTTTCAAAATCTGTCCACCAGAGGAGTGTTCATACTTGTCAACAATTTTTCGAACGTACTCTGGAATATGTTGCTCTGCCTTTGATGGAGAGTCCCAATTTCTCATAACATGGATGAAATTTCGAATATAATGATACTCGATTGAATATTTAGCGAAGTCAATACCCTGTGGTCCAAAAATTGTAAGCAGTGTTGCTAAAATTTCACCGATCCATGTTGGTGCTCCCTCTTTAGGACCCATTCCAAGTTTGGCCTGATCGTCTGCAAGGACAGTCTGTAGGACAAGGTTCTCTCGACCCAAAAACCCTCCGCGAACTGGAGGAGAGCTTTCCAATGTTACCAACGGGGTACTTTCCAAAGAATTAATCATTGATGTTCCTCGCTCATTTCTCACCAAAACGCTTTGAAAGTGCCTATCCATTGGAGTCTTGGGGTCATACGGGGTTTTCATGTATCCAACCACCATGTCTGCAAGGTCATTGGGATACAAGAAACAACTCAGACACGATGGTGCTATAACATCACTTAGTTCTTGAGCAGGCAGGCAAAAGTATGGGACTTTTTCATAAGACCCATCTAGGTGTTTCAGATGAACTCTGTAATCTTGCATAAATTCATAGTGTTTGACAGTCTCTGGTTCCTTTGATGCAGCATTCAGAAATTTCTCGAGACCTTCCCTCTCACCGTTATCAGTACAATTTAGTCCTAGTACGTATAGATCATCAACATCTAGATATGGCTCCACTTGTCGCAATGCGTGAACCTGACACCCAACTCCAATAAACAAGAGACGCCTTACATTCAACGCTTCAACTGTTGCAAGAACCTCTAGATTTGGTGACAAACAGGGCTTTACACCTCTAGCAGCAAGTATATCTTCTACAGATGTGGCTACAAAAGGTTTCGGTGCAAGTGGATCATCTTCCTGTGCCTGAACGCACACAACAGCATCTACTTTTCCTTGTTCTAGCATGGACATGGCAAGCCTCGTTACGACACCCGTCCATTGAGCTCCTGCTACAGGTGGAGCGACACGGGCATTACGCATCTCTTTTATCACTCCAAATAAAAGCTCATCATCATCATCCATGTCCCTGGACCTACCATGAACGCGGGTTTCCAAATCAACAATGGTTGAAGGTCCAAGGAAAGCACAGGCTTCTTTGACATGAGATACAAAGTAGGTATCACACAAGCCACATTTTGAACAGTTTTCTTTAGCAGGATACGGACTTCCTCGAGGTATAGGTTTTGCTTTGTGTCTCCAAGAGTCTCCACCAAACCTCTCTGGGACACTAGACACACCGCTCGCCACGATTTTGTGCATATTGTATTACAATAATACGTAGTCTGCAATGAGACATCGGTCACAAATGTATTCTTTTGGTTATAGTCCACATGTGCCTCTCAGCCTGGTATTTCTACCGCCATCATGGAGTAGAAAAATCTTGCCAGAACAAAAGTAGGCACATGTACACATACAGGATTCGGTTTCCCCAAGAAACGTCATATACGAATATACATCTGCATCCAAATTTACTCAAGGGCTATTTTCACCACTTTCTCTAGGTCTGCGTGGGCTCCAGTAGCAGGATCCCTCCAGACATAGAGGACGCTGTTACCTTCTAACACTACCACTCCTCCTTGCTGGAATGCCTGGTCTTGCTTCGGAGGGATCCAGAGCTCTTGTTTTGTCCATTTTTTCATGACTTGCTTCAAATCTTCAATTCTTCCCGACTTAATATCTTCCCAGATGGCATATGGAGTTTCTTTGCTGAAAAAGGTTGCCTGGATAGATTTTTTCATTCCCAAGCAGGGATACATGCTGGAGGTGGGATCTGCCAACAGTCTATCGGCCGAAAAACCAGTCCGATCACAAAACTCTATCCCCCTCTCTTTTGTCCCGATTGAACCCAAGTACATTCCTACATTGTTTGCATCAAGCAGAGGCTTGGCATCCCTTTCGAGTTGCACAGCCAGCTGCCAGCAAAATGGTCACCCCATGCTCCTCCCCAGGAAGAGTACGCTCCTGCGTGTTGATGACAGCAGATCTGTCACTGGTGATACCATTTCCTGGGTTGACACAAGATACACTGGTTCTGCACGTGACAGGCCCTGATAGTCAATTTGTTCGTCCACAAGAGCACGGGCTGTTACTCTGGGACGAGATGCACGAGGAAAGCGCTTTGACATGCCAGGAGCAACAATATCTCGTAATGATACACCACATGTCGAGTATATTCCTCCTGATCGACACAGCATTGCGAAATGTGTGAAAGAATCGAAATCCTCCGCGACCTTGCGAACACCTATAGCTCGTCTCTGTTACAAAGATTCCGTAATCAAGGATATTTTCAAGAATTTTTTGTAAATATCTTCAAATGCTCATAGATTTTTGAAATGTATCATCAAGAAGGGATCATCTACCGGGAACCTTCCGAAGGAAGTTCGAAGTTCGACTTTGTGGAAATCTTTCAAAGGGTGACCAAACCATCTCTACGAATATGCGTGATGTGACTGGATGATAAATTAGAATTATTATCATTTAATGATCTAGAATAGATTGGGGTGGTCTTAAATGATGCAATTCTCTTGTGAACGTCATACCGACATGTCGGTGTCTCTCTCGTCCAAGGGTGCTCATTTTAAGATGATGCGATTTCCCGGACGTAATCAACATGGCTTTCATAAAAGATACTCTGGGATGAGCAGTGGACCAAAACGTGACTCGTCAGTACGTATCAGGGCTGGTGGGGGTATAGATGGCTGGTTTGATCTGGCATCTTTTGTGGCGACCTCGTCGTCTTCGAAGAACCCGTTTGAGGAACTTTCCGATTCTATTGGAAAGGATTGTTATGTCGATATAGCTGGGTGGCACTTGTTCCTGAAGGACATCAAAGTAGAGGGTCAGACAACCATGGCACAAGCACTTGCAGCAAAACTGGGAGGTGACATGATGTCCTCTGGGTTTGACGATAGGGATGTAGAGGATGCTCTAAGAAAGGTTCCAGTCAAAATTGGTCAGGGAAAAGTCACTGTGTCGTTGAAAGATGCCATGCCAGCAATGGTGGTGTCAGACTTGGTGGATATTTGTAAGGAGTATGCAAGGAGAAATTGTTAAACTAGGTTGTCAATGTTTTTTCTGCAACAGAGCGTCTTCTCGATTCAATCAACTGTTCTTTGACATTAATTTGATGTGGGTCCACAACGAGCTCTTTCAGTGTGTTGGTTCTGAATCTGTCAGTCTCGTCAATTATCTCCCGTGAAATCACGTCCTCAAGTATATCTTCTAGTGTCACAATCCCCAATAACTCCTGTTCCATGCCCTCCCACTCTTTCTCTGATGATGAACGTATCAAGGGTTCTCTTATATTGTCTTGATTTTCAATGTCCGCCAGCGATATCGACGGTGCCGTATCACGAACAACAAGAGCCATGTGTCTCATGCATTCAATCATTGCATGGAGGCAGGCAATCTTCTTATCAGATGCTTGAAACACAGGCATATCCCTCAATAAACCATTTATTTCTTGCAGATCTCTTATTTTCTGATTTTTTCTAACGCAATCTTTTGGCAAGATTAACAATTCTTTGACCAAGAGGCACTTGTATGAGCCTCTGGACATTTTCACTGGCACCCTAGAGTGCCCAGATTCAAGAATAGACAGTTCCAACTCTTCAGAATAAACATCATTTATACTTATACTATATACAGAGCTCATTGGAGTAATACAATCGACGATCGATTTCTCGTACAACCTTAAGGCTCCATCTACAATTTCTGCCTCCTCCCTTGAAATGAACAAGGAAGAATCAGGAGCATCCATTTCACTCTGTGCCTCTACAAGAGCTTGAATCTCTGCGCGTCTGAAAAGAGCATGATCTGTATGCCCTAGAGCATAATCCAAAACCCTGGATATTGGAAATGACAGGGGATATGTCACAAAAATCATGAGCTTGACCAACCATGCCAGGCTTGCACCCACTTGGATACCATACTTTTTACAAAGCGCCTGTGGTAATATCTCTCCAAACAGCAATATGACTGTCACAGATATAATAATGGCACTCGCAGGGTCCAAGAGTCTATCTAGAAGCAGCGGTAAAGCTTCCATGCATGCACTGTTTATCAGCAACAATGACACTAACAGAACATGAGGCTTACGTATCAGTGGCTCCACCTTTGCAACAGCTCTTGCATCAGATTCGTTAGAACTTCTCTTCAGAATCTCCAGATCATTGACATCCAGACTCAACAAACCAAGGGTCAGGCCAGCACAAATACCACTCAGGGTTATCAAGCCTATGGATGAAAGGACAAGAATCCAGGAAGATTCTATTGAATGAAACATGACATAATAGTAAATTTCAATTGAAAATTCATATCCTATACACAACAGTCGAGTGTCTCTCAAAATGACGTTTCGAATGTCTTGTTGTACTGATACCTGTACGACAACCCAGCGATGGTCGGAAACGATCCCTTGATTGTCTACATGGCTCAAATTCATATATTTACAATTATTTATATCCTTGAGTTGTTATACATACAGTCAGTATTCGCTACAATGTGTTGCTGAGACTCTCGTGAAACTTCTTGTGGAATTATCACGTCCCAAGATACTGCGCATTCAAGGTGGTACTCTCTGTAATCGTTTACGTATCATATATTTAATTCAAACGTGTATCATACAAGCGAGGATACAGTAGAGGTTAAGCAGCGACGAGCAGCATAGTTCTATCCATGTTGTCGCGACTCGACCTGCTGACAGGATCTCAGGACTCGGACGATGTGACTGAACAAGGGGACGAAAGAGTGAAAAAGGTATGATTCTTATTGATTTCAATGCCAAAGGGTTGGGTGTCTCTTTTCTGGAAGCCCTACCAGTTGGACAAAATATAGCTGGAGTGTCTCTTTGTCAGGCAATGTGTTGACAAGATTCAATGCCATTGATATTTATCTGTAGGATCGTGGAGAGGATGATACGATCGCACCGCGTCGTCCTGCCCCTCCTCCACCCCCGACACAGCATTCTCAGGATTCTGTTGGATTGTCAGATGTTGCTGCTGCAATGGTCCAGTCTGTACAGATTTCCATGGATGACGTGTTTGCTCCTGTAGACGGTTTGAGTGAGAAAAAGGTAGAAGATTATTTTCAAATGGCGGATACTGGGCGAGATGGAAGGATCGCTGGGGGAGAAGCCATGAGTTTCTTTCTCCGGACACGCTTGCCAATGCAAGTCCTCAGCAGCATTTGGCAACGAGTGAGGCCTTCTGATCTTGCTGTCCATGAGCTCCAAGGATTAAATCGACATCAATTTTCTATTTTCCTCCGATTGGTTGCATTTGCACAGCAGGGTCACGACTTGCAGAATGAAGGAATGGTTCTTGCAGCAATGGATCCCGACGTATGGGCAGATATGGGATATGAGCCTCTTCAACCTCCAATATTGGAGAGTATTTCAGAAAATGAAGCGTCATTTACGAAACCTCCTAAAACAAGTGAGTCGCCTTCGTCCCCAGACAAACCGCGGACATTGCAGCATGCTCAAAGTTTGACTGATATGCCGCCAATTGCATATGAGGTTCGTTATCCGCCTTTGCGTGCAAAAGAATCAGCCAAGTTGAAAGGATTGATTGGCGTCGATGGATTCTTAATGGCATATCCTTCCTTTAATAATGGTGTTTTAATATGGGGAAAGGCAGAAGAAAAAATCGTAGACATCGACCCAGACGCATGCAAGTCTGGCAGATCTTTATTACGCTTCCACAACCAAAACCAGGAAAAACAGCGCTCATCCTGTAAACGGGAAGACGTAGACGCTGCACAGTCAGTGGAGGTTTGTGACATTACATACAAAAGCAAAAAGATTACGTGCTGCTACCTTGAAAATGGACGAAGAATTTTATGGGTGGCAGATAAGGAAGGCTGGGTTTCTGGATATTCAGTTGCCAACATCAATGCAAAATCTCTTGAAAAGGACCACTTGTTGCACCAATGGCGCGCATCTCGTGTAGGGCATGTTACTTCGATGACTGTGTCTATAAATAATGAGCTCTGGACTGGCAATAATAGAGGAGTGATCCGTGTGTGGCCGCATACCGCAGGAAAGCCCACAGCTCTTAGCGTTTTCAACCCATTCTCTGAAGAATGCTCCAGAAAGGGTAGGGAACTGAGGAAAGGGACATTTGATAGAGCCCACTCTTCTAAGATTTTTGCACTACACAGAGCTTCAAATGGATATACAATATGGAGCATTTCATCAAAAACTATTTTACTATGGGATGCTGGAAGTGGCATGTGCTTTGGAGCAATTGGATCCGAATCTGGTGCAGCAAGCTCAAAACCAAATTTTTTCTCTGATAGCACTGGAGCAAATATAATCGAAAAGAACGATGGGTTGGAGTTGGATCCATTAAATGGTGCGGTATTGTGGCGCCCAGCCCGCGACGATTATGGGTACTGCCACTCTCAACAAGAGTCCTGGGCAAGTTTGAGTGAACGCGGTGTTGTGGAATTAACTGAGCGAATAACGGAAGGAGCAGGGAAGGCTGTAACTTTCTTTGGTAAATTAGGTGGCAAATTTACCTCTGGAAGCATGAATAAACAGCAAACTAGCAAGATTGACCAAGATATTTCAAATGAAAGTACGTCGCCCCGTAAACAAAAGGCTGTGTCTTCTGACATTTTTGCAATGGCAGCACCCCAAAATGATACAGTATGGGTAGGTCACCTGGATGGTACTGTTGATGTTTACTCTGGTGCCGGAAAACTTCTCGATAAAGTGTCCCTCAATAGTAATCTCACATGCATGGCTGTGATTGGAAGAGAGGTATGGATTGGAACAGCCTTGGGTGAAATAATGAGACTTTCCTCTGATGAAAGAACGGTTAGAGGATTATTTAGGTCTCATAAAGCTCCAGTGAAGAGTATCACCCAGGTAGGGACTAGAGCATATTCTCTCGGTGCAGATGGCTCAATCAGTGGCTGGAGTGTCGCACAGAGCTGTGATATCAACAAGGCATGTTGGGAACGCTATAAAATTGTTGGGCCGACATGTTTTTCAAGAATTTCTCTTGGCGTTCTGGCAGTAACTTGGAATTGTGGTGAATCAAGACCTGAAGCATCCTCACCTTTCTTCAGGTGGATACGGGAACATTCTGGAGATAAATCGCTCATAGTGGTTTCCTTGCAAGAAGTAGAAATGGGAGGGGCTTCCGTAGCACTGGCAGCAGCCAAAGAAACACTTTCTACGAAATCTCAAGAGAAAGGAAATGCTAATGCTCAATTTTGGTTGAATTCATTGTCGACTGTTCTCGGTAGAAGTTGGTACAATGTCTCCATGCGCCAGTTGAGTGGGATGCTGATTATCGTATTTGCTAGATCTGATTTGTCAGAGAGTCTTGGTGAAATACACACAACCTCAGTTGCGTGTGGTATATTAGGTGTCGGGGGAAATAAGGGTGCTGTTGCAGTGCATTTATCACTCTATAGGCATCGTTTTGTTTTCATTTGCTCTCACTTTGCTGCTCACCAGCACGCAATTGACGTTCGAAACGCAAATTACCATACTATTCTGCAAGAAATGAGCTTCAAATCGATTCAAGGAATTTTTGATGAAATCGATGAAGATGAGGACATGTTTGATGCATTAGAAGCAAGCTCGGGTTTGACCACTAATAACATTGCAAGAGATAACATTTTTGCAGGAGACGGGATCAATAAGTCGCAGCAACACTACATACTGAATTCGCCGCCAAGCCAAAAAATGTCTGGATTTCTGAAGAACATTGATGCATCCTTTTGGATGGGCGACTTCAATTACAGAATTGATGGCAAGTATGATCAAGTCTGTCAATTAATTGCTGCTCGAGAATTGTCTCCTCTCCTTCTCTGTGATCAGCTCAAGAGAGAACACCAGGCAGGTAAAATTTTTAGAGGATTTGCAGAGCCTGATATCTCCTTTGCCCCGACTTACAAATTTGACAAAGGTGCAACTTGCGAGTTTGCATATGATTCTTCAGAGAAGAGAAGGGTCCCTGCTTGGTGTGATAGAATTTTGTACAAAGGGCACAGCCCACTTCCATCTGATTTTGTACTTGGAACAGACTGTGAAGTAATGGTTGATATCAATCCAGTTGAATACAACAGCTGGATGGATGTTATTGACAGTGACCACAAGCCTGTCTATGGATTGTACGAAGTTGCCCTGACCAAACAAAACGCAAGGAAAAAGCGGGATATTGTTGCAGATATACTTACAGAAGCTGCCCCTGATATTGAATCTGATGGAATACCCAGGTTCTGTATCTCTCCACACTCGGTGAAGCTCCACCCCTTCCATATGCCTGATCAAATGGTATCTATACAGAATAAAGGTGCTTTTCCTCTGATGTACACGATCAGAAGTGAGGACACGTGGGACATTTTTGAGGTAGAAGTCCGCCCAGCAGGTGGCACTGTGGACCCTGGTCATTCAAAGGAAATATTCCTCAGAGCAAACGCAGGGTCAACCCGCCGTGGTTTATTGTCCAAAGATGGAATGAGGACTATCAAATTCATTGTGACTGTTTATTCGGAGTTTTCTCCTGGAGGTTCTCTTCAGCTTCATACAAAATCTGCAGAGTTTCATGCCTTTTTGATGCATGATGCATGAAGTAAAGCATGGTTATCAAGGGCAGAGCCATCATGGTGAATGTATAATTTCAAGAACAGTGTGTAGATAGCAATAGAAAACAAAATAATGGAAATTTCAACTATTCTTTGATGAGCCAACATTCATCCCACTCTGCTTCAACAATGTAATCATTTCTTTGTAGCTATTAATTGTAGCATGCGCTGATGCTTTCATTGCAGCATCAATCCGGGCTGCATTTACCTTGCCTTCTTTACAAAACTTTTTCTTCAGATGTTTTCTTTGTCTACCTGGAAAAAGCTGTGCAATCAACGTGAAGTCTGTTCCGAACTGACTCAGAGCTCTGAAAAACAATTCGGTATCCTCAATACTCCATCGATCATTTGATAGACGATTGACGTATGACATTGAATTTATACTGTGAGAGTCTTCAGTGACAATTTTGGTATATTCTTCCTTTTGCTGTGCTGCAACTGTCAAGCTTTCTTTATCTACCACAATCTTTCCATCTTTAATATGTACTTTTGGATGCAATGGTAGCGGCTCTTTCTCCTGCACTGGAGCTGGTTTATTGTATGATTTTGGCTGTGTCTTTGCTTCTTCTTTTGCCATTTTTCTTTCCCTGGCATTCCCCCATTTGACGATGTCCTTAAGTGACCAATTCTCCACGTCTAATTGCTGGTCTGCCAAGTTGTCCTGTTTTTTAGGTATACCTTTCTTGCAATCACCATCCTGTTCCACCTTCACGATGGCTAAATTATCCACATCATTACTTTCTATCATTTGTTGAACTTTATCGCTCGTTCTATTCAGGCCCTCGTCCATGTTTGCTGTAGACTTCTTACCACGTTTCCCAGTTTTTCTTTCCTTCTCACACTTGCGAGGTCTGCCTCTCTTCTTCTTTGTCAAGTTTTCTGCAATGATTCTTGCTTTTCGATCTTCTAAAGGTTCAGCTTGAATGACTTTGGAAACATCTTCTATCCCATCATACGCAGATAAATGCAAAGCTCTATGTAATTCTTCAAGACCATCATTACCCACATCAGGCTGAGCTTTTTTCTTTTTGGGTGGACTGGCGTCAGAAATTTTACTGACATGGCGCTTGCTTCTTGTTATCTTCTTTTCAGATATTGATTCCAGCAACTCCATATCTTTGTGAGGTATGAACATGTCTTTGTTACTGCCCCTTTGCCTTGTGGAAGACCTAGTTGACACTCTCCTGCCAACAACTGGTCCAGGACCCGTCTCCTCTCGCTTTTCGCAATCACGAGTGGCTACTTTTTGCCCCTCCTTCGCGGTGACGCGTGCTACCTTGGGTGCCCCACTGGGAGGGCAGCTAGGTACAGCCTTCCCACGTGTTGTTCCATCAGGAGCACTATCCCTATCAACAGCTTTGGGTTTCTACATGATACAAGATATCACTTGAATGGTAAAATGTTGCAATCATTGCCATTTGAGCCACGTACTGCTTTAGCGAGGATGTTCGGAACTTTCTTTCTTCCTCCCGCTGCTTCTTTAGAAGAGAGTTTATCGAGCTCGGATAGATCAAAATTCATATTTTCAATGTAATCAAATGGTTCAAGTAATAGTAAACGAAGAGAGACTCAATTCCATTCCATAAATGTTCAGGGAAATCTGCATGTGAAGAAAACAGGTTTCTCCATAGCAAGACCGACAATTTCAACGCTGTGATTAATTTAACCAAGTTGTATCAGAAAATTATAGTATCACATTTTCACTCTGATACAACACAGGTTGACAAAGATTTTCATTGGTATGTCATGACCAACATAATTTTGTTAAAAATCTATTTTAAATATGCAATGTACGTCATGCGCGTAAAATTTCATTCACTATCAACAATCACATGGCCACAGGATCTGTATCAACAACTGCTGGGGCAGCTGGTGGAGGAACAATCTCACGTGTGAACTGAGAAGCATACTCTGACAGAGGCTTCAAGGAAGCATCTGGACCACTGACAGTCACCAACTCTTCATCTCCCTGTAATAAAATAAGAGCAGCAACCACAACACCAACAGCTACGGTTCCCCCAATAGCAGCTCCACCCTGTGTGCTTGTCTGAGCATCAGAGGTTCCGTCAGCTTTGGTTCCCTGGACATAACTCTTTGGCTCCACAGCAAAAATGTTAGTCTGACCAGCAGAGTCGCTATCAGTGAAACCCAGACCCTGAATAGTAGAATGATTAAAACATGTCAAACTACATGCCAAGAATGCGACCAGGTACACAAATTGTGCTCCTTGGAAACAACAGTTTGCAGAGAAAAAGAACCTCGCCGTTGTGGGCAGAACCGGGTTCTTCGGACTCGTATACCATACAATGTTACTTAAAACGTACCGCTCTCTTATTAGAGGTGAAATCAAGTTTTGGATCGCTGCTATCCTCCGCCCTGACTTGTGTAATCACTCTCCTGGAGAGACGACGTGTCTGGACACGAGCACATCTGGTGAATGACCCGTTTGGGATAGTCAATGTCTGTTGAATCATAATTATGTAGTAATGAAATAGATTTAAACAACAATGAAATTGTTTGGTGAGGTTGGCATGTGCTGACTCATGTAGGTGCACACATGTGTGGCCAATGGTCCTTGGCTGATGTGAACTTGATGGCTCTAGATTTCTCTAGAAAACGATAGGACAGTCATTATACAGGTATATTCATTTGTATGATGTATGATTTTGGGAATAATGTCCATGTATATCGCATCTAGTCGCAGATTAGTTGTTGGACATGTGCCCTGCCCACATGTGGGTCAAGGAATCTCTTTGCGTTGGAGAGGGAGGTTTCTCTCTGGGTCAAACAGCCATCTAGTCCATGATATCAATACATCTGTCATCTCACGTGACAGCAGAGAAATGTGTCGACGCGGGCAGGTCGTGGCCTCAGCCTCAGGGGAGCAGAAAGAAACAAGGGCAGTTTTATTTGATATGGATGGCGTGCTGTGCAATAGCGAGACGGTTTCTAGAAAGGCAGGTGCCGAAACAATGAAAGTTCTGTACAACATTGATATTTCTCCCGATGAATTCATCCCATTTACGGGAACAGGTGAGGCTAACTTTCTAGGAGGTGTGGCTCGGAAGTTTCATGTGGAGAACTTTGATGTAGAAACATGTAAAGCAAAGTTCTTCGAGATTTACTTGGAAAAGTATGCGGTTCCAGGGGCTGGTATTGGATATGAAGGTGCTAAGGAGCTTGTTCAAGCGTGTAGGAATGCTGGCCTTTCAACAGCTGTGGCCAGTTCGGCAGATCTGATCAAAGTACATGCTAATTTGTCAGCTGCTGATATCCCTTTAGATATATTCGATGCAATTGTATCTGCAGATGCGTTTGAAAATCTAAAGCCCTCCCCTGATATATTTTTGGCTGCTGCTGCCAAGTTGGGAATTCCTCCAGCAAACTGTGTGGTGATTGAGGATGCTGTGGCTGGAGTCACAGCAGCTAGGGCAGCAGATATGCGTTGTGTTGGAGTGACAACTACACTTTCTCAAGAAGATATGATTGGTGCAGCTCCAGATAAAATTGTCGAAACCATCAAAGATATAAGCCTAGAAACAATTATGACATTGAAAGATACTCGGGTGAGTTCCTCATCCTGCTAGTCTTGCCTGTAATAACTTCAGTGACATATTCATCTTCATATGTACTCTCAATGTAGGATCAGGTCAAAGAGCCTCATACATTGTATCTAGAAGGAATGAACGGGGTGTATGTTGGAAGTGAGCTCAAACTTCTCTTCAAGGCACTCACTTCAGTGGTAGGCCTCTCGACCATCCTATATTTACCAACGCATCATGACATTTCTAGCATACAAATATATAGAACAGTGATATTACCATGGTCCATTCAAGTTGGCCTATCACTTTTCATAAGTGTAGGACTCCCATACTGGAAGAACAGCATTTTTAAGTACAGCAGTGTGGCATCCTTGCGACGTTTCTTAACCCCAGATATTTCATACAGTAGCCTTGACCATTTTCCATGGATAAACTCCATTCCATTAGACTTGAAAGATTACAACATGGTGGTATTAAAGTTCTGGACAAGTGGGTGCATCAACTGCCAGAATACCCAATTTAGAGTCCAAAAGATCTGGGACACATACAGCTCAGAGGGATTGCTTATCATTGGCATTCATTCAGCTAAATTCCGTCAAGAGAGGGATATATCATTGGTGGAAAGATGTATCAAACAGTTGAATATTACGTATCCCGTGGTGATTGACTCTGAAGAGAATGAACTCTTCAAACAATTTGGAGTTGGTGGTTGGCCAACATTTATTACAATAAAGCCTTGCCACAAAAAAGGAGATAAACCTGATGAATCGCGAGCCATAGTTCTATCCACGCATGTAGGTGAGAGTGGTTTAAAAGGTTTGGAAGACTTCCTGGAAGATACGTATGGTACTCGACATGCTTCAGTAAGAGCATATAATGAAGTCAAAGCTGTCGAAGAAGACTATATAGTAAAGTCACCCTCTTGTGTTGATTTTGATACCTTAACTGGTAGGATATTTATGAGCGATACTGGAAACAATAGAATACTTGTTTTCGATAGTCAAGGCCAATATTTACATGCCATTGGAGGCACAACTGCTGGGTATAAAGATGGAGAGAATCCTAAATTTCGATCTCCAAGGGGGCTCGTCTACGATCCATCCTCTGATTGTGTATTCGTATGTGACACGGGAAATCACTCAATTAGATGTATCGATATGACTACTAAACAAGTAAGCACACTTTGTGGAAACGGAAATCAAGGTTTTGATTTGATTGGGGGTAAAGCAGGAATGGCTCAAAGGCTAAACTCACCATATGGCATTGTGATTGCTGGAGACAATACTCTCTTGGTTTCCATGGCCGGAATCCATCAAATATGGTCAATTGATATTAATACTCGAATAGCATACAGTTTCAGTGGAATAGGAAAAGAATTAAACAGGAATGGAGGCTTGCTTGGCAATGGCCTTTCTGTCTGCTACAGTCAACCTCAAGGTTTGGCGCTACACTCTCCAAGCACTTTGGTCGTGGCAGACTCGGAGAGCAGCTCCATACGACTTTTGAATATACAAACTGGAGGCTCAGAATCTTTGATAGGTGGTGACTTATGGTTTGAGGGGAATCTATTTCTGTTTGGAGACCGAGATGGGTCAGGCGCATACAGTCTCCTTCCAAACGTACGACCCCTGATGGAACATCCTTCAGATGTCGCCGTTAGCCCTGAGAGCCAGAATAAAATATTCATTTCAGACACGTACAACAACAAAATCAAACTCTATGATTATGAAAAGAATGAATTGACCACAGTATCAGACGCATTTGAAGCCCCTGAAGGGATTTGCTTCATGGATGCTACCCACCTCATAGTTGTGGATAGATCCTCTTTGAAAATCTTGGATGTTACCAACGGAAAGATTTCAAACATTTTGATATCATTTGAGGATTCAATGAATGTATGCCGACCAGATTAAAAGGATTCGAATTTACTACTTTGTAAGCATTTTTTCAGCTGTGTTGCAACGGCTTAATAGCTTGAGCAACCTCCTCTCTTCATCCCCATTTGCATTGGTAGATTTCGTGGCCAACCAAGGACCAATATCCATTCTCAGAAGCAGTTTGAGTTGCTTTCTCAAAGGACCGAATTCTTTTTGTTCCGATATCCTCGCGAATATGGCTCGGAAATCTTCCTGGGAACTCACATCTTCAAATAAGGATTTGAAAAATGTTCTCCAGATGAGCAATTCCTTGGCACCCATATTAGAATGGTTGAGGTCTACGACTTTAATCAACGTGTGCAAAGGGAATACTTTTGATAAGATGATATACGAGCACAACTTGGAAAATATCGCCAGTTTCCTGGGGTTCATTCGGTCAACGTCCTTCAAATGGTCCCAGAGGCAATACTGAAGTGTTACTCTGTGCCCTTTTGCTAGTTTGCAGAGACGGTTTATAACCAACCCATAATATACGTTCCACGTTTTCTCCTGTAAGCAACATTCAATAATTACTTTGACGATTTCCCTCTCTTGTTGCCCTTTCAAATTCAGGCGCAAAAGCTTTTCAGCTGCGTCTGTGGCATCCTCACTTCCCATGGTTGCAAGAAAAATTGACTTTCTTGTATCCGTTGACATTCTCATTTTGGTGGCAAGTTTTAATAATTCTGCGTTAGATATTGAATCAATGTCATTCTCTATTGATTCGGGCTGCGCCGACATTGACTCATTATCAAGATTGCCGCTTATTTTGTCATTAAGAGTGGGTATCCACCAGAAGCCCTTGTTGTTGGAGCGCACGACTTTTGACCATGGGATACCACCAACAGCTATAGCGTCCACATTGCATGCTTTAAACCAATTTGATACATTTGGAGGTAAAGCATTTGCTAGGGTGGCAGAACCGTTGCTTGAAATTGACAAAGTTCCTTGTCTAGACTTCATCCTGTTGTTCTTCACATCAACCACCAAATCCAGCATCACTTTTGCCCTGGTAGTTAGATCCCCGTGCTGTGATGCTTTTTCATGAATATCAATCACGAAGTTCTTCATGAGTGAGGGATCTGCCTTACGCAAGGCTAAACCAGCAATGGTCAACAACCCAGCAATGGACACAACATGCTCATCAGAGAAAGCATTGCCCCATGTATTCAGCACATCAAACATTAAATCTGACTTGATTGCCTTGCCCAAATACAAAAATCCTATCAATCTAACTAAATTAGTGCATGCTAGGGAGTCTCCCTCACGAAGAGCGTTTTCAAGGTTTCGCCCCAAATCGGAGAGGAATGTGGCAACCACTTCAGAAGACCCTGTTAGGCCACCTACAGAAGCAATGCAGGCTGCTGCAACGATAGCAAACCTCTCAGATGCTCGAGGACCTTCGCTAGAGGCACTGATAAGCTCGTGAGATAAGGATCGACTGACATATGACCTACCCTCATTCTCATACATACTACATAACTCTGTGACTATCCCTTCTATATTTGACTCTGTGATTCTGTTAACAAGGCCCCTAACCCTTCGGTTTACCTCTTGTTCATCACTCTCATCTTGTCCCCTCATTGTATTACGCAGAGCAGGTGGAATGTATTTGCTCCGAGGGGGGTCTGTTGGTATGTTTTTCTCATCATTGTCAGATATACCAGAATCTGAGGAATCTCCATAAAGAGACTGTGACCTTGAATTGTCCAATGAAAATTCCTCTTCATCTCCTTCTATATCATCTTCCATTAGTTCATCGAATGATGATTCTGCATCATTTCCCATCATGATATCATCCAACTCTCCAAGCAACTCATCCAAACCATCATCATTCTTTTTCAATTCTGTAGACTTCATGCCAAGCTTTTTTGCCAGCTGTCTCTGAAGAACCAATTCAGGGTCCTTCTCCTCCACTCCAGAAGATCTACCATTCTTGGACACTATTTTTTGATTTTTACCTCTTTCATTGCGGATTCTAGTCCTTTCAGGACCCTTCCCTGCACCAAGAGAATGCGAACTTTCCTGCCTCTCGTCCCTGGTCCTCTTCCTTACACCCTTCTTCTTTATATCGCCACGCTTTGAGCTTGAAACCCCTCCAATTTCTTTTAACAAGGTTCCCGGTAACCTGGGTCCCTTGGATTTCCCTTTTTTATGGTGGTACCTACCCCCCATGCCTCTCAGAATACAAAAGCCATGCAGTGCGCATGCGGTGCTAGCTCGAAGCTTAGGTAACCAATCAGAAGTCTAGGATTTATAAAAATATTGAAAATTAAACTATTCATTGCATTGTAACGGTATCTATTCTTACAACAAGTTCTCCTCTTCAATTGTTGCCTTGACCCTGTACATCAACTCATGAGCAACCATCTCATCCACACAGCACTTCTTGCGCACTATATCACGCAGTGATTCAACAATTTTAACAGTTGTATCACTTTGTGTACATCCAGACAGGAGAGATAACACAGGCAACACATCAAATGCAGCTATCTTGCACATGGTTGTCTCTCTCTCATACATGCTAACAATCCTCTCAATACCCTGAACACACGCGTCCACACTTGGTATTGGACCAATACTTTTCTTTCTATATGTTTCACTACGACAGCGCTGATGTACCAGATTCCTTGCATTCCGAAGAAGCTTGTCCATGCTATCCCTCACTTGTTCCAGTGACACCACTATACCAGCAATCTCCTCCTTCAGCAAACATGTCAGAGAGCTGTAGCTTTGAGATATCATCAAATCTTTTATGGAAGAATCTCCGTCCCCTGTGGGTGCATCTAGCAGTGATCCATAATACCCATCATCCTCTGTCAGAACCCTCACCCTTTCCAGGATGTGTACACTCGTGCCAATCAGCGACACCAAGTCACCCTACACATATAGTATGATAGTATCTATGCATTCATATCTACCAATACAATCCTGCAAGACGTACGTGAGCTGTATCCCACTCTCTTGTCAACTTTTCTAGGGAAAGGTAGAGTGACTGAAATGATTTCAACAACTCTCCAGTTGCCATACTATCATGTATGTATAATAATAGTATTTATCTTGAGATTCAGGTATGCAAAGAATCATCGTGTCTCAATTGAACACGTGAAAGAGACCAACTTCCATTGCATTCGTTTCTGGAATGCGGAATGAGACCCTCAAACCCATCATCATATGGTAGAGATAGATTCTTGTATTAGATCTACTGATTTTAATTCCATTAATTACTACTACTGCTGCTGTATAGTGCTCTTCTTAAACATGTTCATGTCGAGTGAAGATTCTCACTCAGTGACTGAGATTATCCATTCACATTTGAAATGGCAGTTACCAGTCATCAGATCTGATTTAAATCATATTATGTACATACACGATGACATTGTGAAGGGCATTGCAGGGTAGGTGTTTGTCTCAACCAACTGGCATGCAGAATTTTGCCATGTCTACGATTTCTCCAGACGATGGCACAACAGGGCAGCATCGATGCTATCTAATAGTCTATAATGTATCCAAAAAGCATAATATAGGAACTATACTACGGTGTGCGACGGCATTCAACGTGGAGTCGGTTTGCCTCGTGGGGTCTAGACAGTTCAACTCCTTTGGTAGTCATGGTTCAGATGCCCACGTACACATGTTGCACTTTGAAACCCTGGAAGTGTGCTGTCAGGAACTTAAGGATCGATACGATGTATCAGAGATTTTAGGGATTGAGATTGACGATTGTGCTGTTGCTGTGGAGTCTCATCCTTTCACAGGGAATACTGCTTTTATGTTGGGGAATGAAGGCCAGGGTTTGAATGAGAAGCAGATGAGATTGTGTGATAGATTTGTATACATACCACAATATGGTGTCGGTACTGCCAGTCTGAATGTGGCAGTGGCAACATCCATAGTGCTGCATCACTTTGCTCTGTGGGCTGGATACCCAGAAAGGAGCAGAACTGGTCAAAAGTATGATGTTGCCGAGACAAAGGGACCAAGAACTGCACCTAGAGGCATGGTACCTTACACTGAGGAAGAGTTGGTTGTGCTGAGAGAAGAGCGGATGGCACGAAAGAAGGCTCGCGAGCTCGATCGAGCTCATGGTGTTGCCACGAAAGAAGAGAGCTAGAAAGCCGTGATGACCTATGTACGTATAAATCCATATTCATCTTGCAGTACAATAGTAATATTATATTATTAATATAACCTGATAAAGCAGGAATGAAATAACGCTAGTTACCTGTGGCTACTGGACTTGTTAATTTCAAAATATTCCGGATCAGTTAGACAGTGTTTTCTTGTTCATCTTCTGTGGGGTTTTTGGACAATGGACGAAGTAAAAGATTTCACAGATGATTTTCTAGTAGTAGAAGGTATGAGAATTTGAGAGGAACTTTATCCACAGGTCGTTGGCATCCAACGGAATGGAGAATGTCCGCGTCTGCGCCCTCGTTTGATGTCATATATGGTCTATTATAATTTTTGGTTGGATCTATGTAGATAAAAAGGAAAATGAAATCGAGAGACGGAATAATGAGTTAGATTTTGAAACAGACCATCACCGAATACAACAACGACAGCGGCAGATAGACTTTGGGAAGAATACCATAGGGTATCAGAGGTACCTAGAGCAATACCCTGTCAAAAGGAAAAGACCAAGGCACTTGCCAAAGACGCCAGATGTGCGCAAGAAGTGTAGTAAGCGATCCTTTGCCGGTCAAATTCGTGCATGGAGAAGACGTCTGCATGAATGGGATTTGCCCAATTCCGAGGTGGATGATTCACCAATGGTAGCTGGAAAAGTGCAAGACTCTCCGAATACTTGCGAGAAGGTAAGCGAGCAAGTAAATAATACAGGTTTTCGAGACTCGAAGATGGCATTCGAACGCAAGCGTAGTGGACAGCATCAAGAGGTTTCCCCAAGGGAACTGGGGAAGAAAATGCGTGTTACATCCCATTGGACTGATGTGACCTGCAATCCAAGTGCTGTAAATCCTTTAGATATTCCTGAAGATCTATTGATCAGTTACTCTGATGATGAGTTGTAATGCACTTTTTGCAGCATTTTGGCATTGAGACATCTTTCCATCTGATTCATCCCCATATTATCACGAATGGCTTTTCTTTGCTGTCTTATTTGCTCATCAAGGCCATCTTTAAGCTTAATGCAGGCATTCGTGGCATTTTGAATCTGTTTCTGCTTCATTTGCTTTACCTCTGCATTCGTGGCACTCAGCTTATCTTTCTCGACAGATTTTATGTATCTTTCTTTTGCTCTTTCCGCTCGCTTCTCCTCCATTTGAGCGTTTAATACGGCTACGAGACTCATTTTTCTTTTCTTTTGATGCAAGAGCATATTCTCGTCCCTCTCTGCCTGTTTCCTTTCCATCTCAGATGCCTGTTGTGCAACAACACTGTCTTCAACCCATTTCTTGGCGTGCAAAGCATGGCATGCGCCAGTGATTTCTTGATCTTTCTGGATTTCTTGAATCTTTTCCAGCTGTTTCTTCCTTTCTTGTTCCTGTTTCAACAACATGCGGGAGTACTCCTCCATACAGCGCTTATTTTCCTCCTTGTCGGCCTTGGCTTGTTCAAGCTTCTGCTTCTGACTCTTTTGGTTCTCTTCGAGCACCAATTGCAATTCAGCTCGAGCTTTCGACTTTTGATTTTGTATCATCTGCAATGAGTAGAACGTATAGTTTCTATGTGAATGCATAGTGTGCCTAATAGAACATCATGTATGATTTTCATACCTGCTCTTCCTTCTGGATGGATTCCAAAATAGATTGCTTTTCCTTCCCGTCCACAACCCTTTTGAGATCGTGCAATATTTCCTTTTTCTTTCTTTCAAGCTTTACTTGCGCTTGTCTCTCGTTCTTTAATCGTTGTCCAGTGATTTTGCGGGCCTCGATCTTCTGCTTGGCTTCACGTTGCGCAGCCAGAACATTCTCTCGAACACTGTGCAATTCATCTGCTTTCTTTTTCCTTTCGTCGAGACGCTTTTCATTCATCTTTTTCAAAAGCTGGCGTCTCTCATTTTGAATCTTGGCGACCTCCTCTGTCTTCTTTCTAGCCATTCTCTTCTTGGACTCCTTTTCTTCCTTGACAAGATATTGTTGAACCATATACCATTCATCAAGCTTTGACAGTCTCAATTCTTCTTTTTTGCTCTTTTTCCCCCATTGAACTTCTTTATCAGGGCGTGAAAGCAGCGAACGGATTCGAGAAGTCAGGATTTGTACGCTGTCAGTGCTGTCTACAGACCCCTCCTGAATCATTGCCATGATTTCTCTTTTAATACAGGCATCCTTGAATGTGTCATCCACATTGAGGGAGCTTCCATCGAGAGACAAGCACTCGTTGACTTTAATGATAAGATTTTGAATAGTATCATCCAGAGATGTTGCCAAAGGCCCCTTTTTACCTTTGAATATGCCTGTGAAGGTCTGATGTGACAACATGAGGAGTCAACTGTTTTAGAATTGTATAAAAGATATAGATTCCTTGAATTCTTAATCAGGAAATTCTGATATAGTAAATCCCAGGTAGGGGACAGACCTCGATAATGTAGCACGAGGCAAGAATACAACACGAGGCATGTTTAAAGACAATGTTTGGTCAAAGAGGCGTTGAATCTCCCTTAATGAATGAACCGCTGATCTGGTATGTTTCAGAGTTGTTCATGCAATTGACATTGGTGGGCAGTATCTAGCAGTTATTAACTTTAAAAATACATATTATAATTTATACTTATTAAGTTTAAACGAAAACACTTTTGTACTTGTGGTTTGGACAAGCTCCTGTGAACTTGCTTATACGATTCATGGACACGAGTTAGCAAGAAAAGATACGTGACCGGGTCTCTCTATCCCAAAGTTTTGCAATAGTTTGAGTTATTTAAAAGGTATTTGTGATTCGTCGTCGTAAGACACAGACATTGGTAAGAGTAGGTGCCTCGAGATCGTCGTTGGTTCAGAGTCTGTTGATGACTGGCTTGTGACTCGAAGATGAGAGCATTGTTACAAAATGACAATGCGACATATCATTGTAGCGGATCGGATACTTTGCTTGGATCTGCAAATGTGGCAGCATCGATTTTCATCCTATTGCTTTTGGGGTTCGTGGGAGGAGTATCGATGACAGTGATGCTTGTCTGGTTTAACCAGAGGAAGCAGAGAAAGCTAGATCTGGAGTATAGAGATCGGAATAAGAGTAAAACTATGGGTGATATTCCAGATGTCGAAGATTTAATCAAGTCTGCTAGATTTGTGACGGATTCTGATGATGGTGTATACATCAATCTCTCTGAAGATGCTGTCAAAAGCTCCCTGCATTTTAATGGAGAAGGACTATCTACAGCTCCAGGACCATTGCAAGGAGGATCACAGAGATGCGTGAACTTGTCCATGGAAGGTAATAAATCGCTTTTAAGATCTAGGAAAGATAGTTTAAGCCACGCTGAGGATGTGAATCCTCATGCTAGTAATTTGCATAGTAGGACAATCTCAAATGTTACGGATCCAGAGTCTCCATTGCCAAACGTCTCGATACCTCCCATTGACGGGAAAAAGTATGATTCTCAAAATTCTATGGCGAAGGAATGTATAGATAATGGCAAAAATCAGGCTACGAGGATAGGGTCAGAAATTTATTTTGAGGAAGGATCCCGTTTGGATGGCAGTGCATCTTGTATCCTTGTGAGCAATCCAAAGAAGATGTCTAGCTTCGACCCACCATTTGAGAGTGCATGGAGAAGGAATTCAGTGGATCAAAACGTCACTGAATCGATCAGAAAGTCTTCTGATTCCATGCGAAGTAGCATATCAGATATGAAAGCCCGGGAGGGGTTAGAAGATATAGAAAACCAACTAGACGCAGTTCATAACAACCCCTTTGCCACAACAGAAGCCGCAATCAAAGAGGTTGCGGATGCAATACGCCAAATGACATGAAGGTCAAAGATATCTTAAATTACAAGTATTTATCCAGGGGTATTGTTGTTTGGTGAATAGCGACAAAGTCTTTGATTGTTGTCTTGCCTAGAGCCTTGGCATGTAAAGTAGCACCTGTTCCTCCAGGTATTATTTCGACTGCAGCATAATCACCCGGTTTCAAAGATATGTATTTGGATAATGATTGAGTGACATATGCTCCGTAGGATTCTAAAACTTTCTCATTGTCAAAAACGACTCGTTTGAAGCTATCAGTCCTTCCAGTCAATTGACTGGAACTCCTCTTGCTCTGGCCTTCTACCAGAACAATGTGGCGCCTCCCAACTTCTTTCGCAGCTATCTCTTCAAGGCCTTGCCTATACTCGTATATCAAATCTTGTAATCTCCTCAATTTCACATTTTCTGGAATATTATCATCGTAATGCCTCGCTGCGTGAGTTCTATCCCTCAGACTATAGGCAAAAAGAAATGCCAAGTCAAACTTAATGGAACGCATCAAATCCACACTCTCCAAGTGCTCGGCTTCTGATTCTGAGCAAAATCCTGCAATCATATCCGATGACAATGCTACTCCAGGTATTTCTGACCGAATCGTCTCCACGAGGTTATTGTAAGCTTTCCTTGTGTACCCTCGTTTCATTCTCTCCAAAACACCGCTGCTTCCTGACTGTGCTGGCATGTGAAGTTGCTTGCAAATATTATCATGGGACTTGATTGCCTCGATAACATCTTTAGAAAACTCTTTGGGATGAGGAGATGTGAATCGCACTCGTATCTCCGGATCTATTGAGGCCACCTCATGAAGCAGGTCTGCAAATCTCTTTGAGCCATCCCTAATAGGTTTGTATACTGAAACAAAGCCCTTTGCATATTCATCTTCGAAATAATTCTTTGATGCATTTATCTTTGGCTTAAATTCCTGAAAGTCGGCGTAGCTATTGACGTTCTGGCCCAACAGTGTAATTTCCTTGGTTCCTACATCTCTCAGGTACCGAACTTCGTCAAGAATTGAGGACATGGGGCGGCTTCTCTCCCTGCCCCTTGTGTAAGGGACTACGCAGAAAGAGCACATATTATTGCAACCTCTCATGATGGATAAAAACACTGATTTATGACCAGCAGTCCTTATTGGTATGATGTCTGCATATGTCTCCTCAAAACTCAACTGCACATTCATGGCAGTCGACATGTCACCTTTTTCTTTCGACTCCACGGGTGAAACGGCATCAATTAACCTTGGCAAATCTCTATATGCATCAGGTCCAGCGACAATATCAACTAGTTTATCTGAGTCAAGTAACTTTTGCTTGAGCCTTTCAGCCATACATCCCAAAACTGAAATGACTGGGCCAGTGCCATAATGACCTTCTTTTGCCCTTCGTTCGATTTTCACATTTTTGAAATAACCCAGACGTTGCCAGATCTTTGATTCTGCATTTTCTCTGATTGCACATGTATTCAAAAGTACTATATCTGCTTCCTCTGCACTTTTGGCAATGGAAAATCCCTCGCCTTGAAGTACTGTGTGTACAATGTCACTATCATTGACATTCATTTGGCAACCATACGTCTCAATAAAATACCGTTTTCCCTTTGATAGAGCCCTCTTGTCTTTCATCGTTTCATCAGACAATATGTTGCTTTGGGCGCTAGACCGAGGCCGCATGAAATCGGATAAAGTGAGTTCATCATCTGGTAGAATCAGCCCTGACTTTGAGGCCGAATGGATCGACTGAAAAAGTAGCCTGAATTCTTGTGGATCGCGATGTAACCTTAAGGATTTGACTACTTTATTCATTTTCCTGCACTACCATGTAGGAAATTCAGTCATATCAATGACCCAGCTTTGTGACTTGCACCGCTGCCTCGCTGACTTGCACAAGGTTGAAAGAAGCAAATACCGTCTACTACAGTTGTAAGTTATATTGGATTCAAACAAGAAAATAATGGTATTTCTCTAATTATCTATCTAAGAAGCACCAATCGGAGGACCAAATTGTTCCAAATCGAACGTCAGAGTAGAGGAGGCACCAAACTGAGGCTCTCGGCACACACCTACTAATGCATCCGCCTTCTCGTAGAAAACGTCTTTGAGCGAGATGACAATACCCTGGAAAGATCCTTCAGTACCAGGTCGTGTTTTTGATCTCAAGTACAATGCTACCCTTGCCACATTGGAAGAATCGAGGGCAGCATCAATCTCGTCAAGAACAAAGAATGGTGACGGGTGGAAGGAATGCACTGCAAACAAAAGTGCAAGGGCAGCGACCGTCTTCTCCCCTCCAGATAGTTGTTCCATGTCTCTAAATCTCTTGGTTGGTGGCATAGCACTGAACTTGATCCCCCCACTGAAAGGTTCCTCTGCGTTTTCAGGGGACAAATAAGCTTGGCCACCAGCAGGATGAAGATTGCTTCTTGTGAGTTCTTTGTAGATGGGGTCAATGCACTCGCTTATGTGAGTAAGCGCAGCATTGAAGAGGTCATATCTAGTCTGTCTAAGACGGCTATACTCATCTTCAATATGCTTGGTATCACTCTTGGCTCTTTCCACTGCTTCCATTTGCTCTTTCTCACGTTTTTTAATCTCTTCAAATTGCTCCACCGCCTTCAAGTTGGGAGCCATTAGCGCAAGCTGGGATGATACCTCTTCAATTGCTGCAGTCATTTCTTTTTCCTTGTTCAGTCTTGATCCTGAATCTCTAAGCAAATCATCACTGGCCAAGGAAGAAAAATCAAGCTCCTCCACTGAAGGGACAGCAAATGATGACTTTGGCTCTTGAACATCCTGCTGTCGTCTTCTCTTGCTAGACTTCCTCCCTCCCTCTTTGATTGGCAAAATTACATTCTCAAGTTCAGCAGCTTCAAGAGAGTCTACTTGAGACATTTTAATTTGCTCGATATTCGACTCGTATGAGGAAATCATTCGATTTTTGGCTGCAAGCACATCAGTTGCCTTCCTGGCTTCATCCTTTACGGACTTCATCTCTATATCAATAACAGAGAGTGATTCTTTTAATTTGTCGCACTCTTTCCCAAGCTCAACGAGCTCTTCTTTTGTCTTGTTGCTGGATTTTTCATGGTCAAACAATTCCTTTTGTAGCAAGCTTAATGAATCCTCCAAATCTTTCAAATCGTTGTCAGCATCGATCATGCTCTTTTCAGGGTTTGCAGCTGACTCGTATTCAAGCTGACTTTTGACTCTAGAATATTGAGACATTATGGACGCTCTTTTCCCTGTAAGATTTTCAATCTCTTTGAGGTGCTTCTCTTCATATTCTTTGATTGATTTCACCCCAATCTTTTTGACAAAGCTCTCATAGCATGAGGCTGCGATTGTATCCATTTTTCCTTTAACTTCATCAATTTTAGAATTCCTTATTGCCAGCTGCTTCCTTAAAGCAACAGCATTCGGTTCTTTAGAAGCTTTCTCTTTACTTAGGGCTTTGATGTTTGTTTTGGACTCCTTTAGTTTCTCCTTGAGAGACTGCAACTCTGCAGTTGCATAGCTTTTCTCATTTTCCAGCCTTGTCAATCTGGCTTCTGTACTTTGAAGCTTCTGAGTGATGTCTCGAAGATGTGGGAGCGATAATAATTCTTTTGCCACACCAGCCCTAGCCTCTTTCAGCTTGCCCACCTTCTCTTGATCCCATTTCTTGGCACGGTCTTCAACGGCCGAAGTCATACCACCAGTAATCAGGCCATTCTTCAAAAAAGCCGTTCCATCAATAGCAATAACTTTCTGCCTCGTAGCACCTTCATAAGCAAGTTGTCTAGCTTCATCAACAGAATCACACAATAGCGCATCCCCACAAATTGACTTGAATGCTCTTGTGCTTCTATCATCCTTGATTCGCAGACAATCAATAGCAAGTTTCGATGACCCACCAAGAGCTCTTAAGGCAGGATTTACTTCTCTGAGACGAATTGTATCGGCTGGCAGAAATGTCATGGGGGGCAAGCGGCGTTCCTTAACAAGTTGAATGCATTTCATTGCAGTCTCGGGAGTATCCACCACAACAGAGTCGATATCTCTTCCCATCACAACACTCATTGCAAGTTTATACTTGCTGTAAGTTGGATCTGCCAGATCCGTAACGATACCATATACCGAGGAGGGATATGCTTTCTTCAATTCCGACACAAGACTCCTCATAGCTTCTTCCCTTTGGCTCTGCTTCGTGTCAGCTCTAGCCTCTCTAAGGGTACCTTCTGTCTCTTCCAGTTTTCTTTCTAGTTGAGATTTCTTAGCTTCTACTTTGCGACGTTCTGAACGCAATTCGTCGCGTTGCTTCAAGACTTCTACCCTGTTCGATTCGACATTTTGCAAAGAAGCATTTGCTGATTCCACCTTTGCATTGTCACTGGCCAATGCCTCCTCCAGTTGCTCCACACGTTTCTCAATTGAAGCATTGAAATCGTCAATAATACGAAGAGATTCTTCATCCGCTTGCGCGGAAGCCCGTAAAGAAGCCAATTCTGCCTCAAGTGCAGCTGATCTTGCCCCATAGTCTTTCTTGATCCTTGCATATTCTTTGAGAAGGTCAGGGCTAAGACTCATCTGAGAATTTTTGCTATCTTCTATTTCTTTCTCTACTTCCACCTGGGCATCTGCCAGTTGAGACATTTGGGTTTTCAAGTTGGTGACTCGGGATGCTTGCTCAGCTACCTTGGCTTTTGCCATTTCCTTTTCTCTCGTCACAGCCTTCATGCGCCTTTGAAGATGAGCAATCTGCTCTTTTATCTTAATCATTTCTGGGTTCTTTCTTTCCATCTCCTCCTTTTTCTTCCTGATCTTCTTGTCGATCAATAAGGCTTCCTTTGCAACTGCTGCATGCTTTCTTTTCCTCTGCTCAGCTTCCCCGGCAGAGGCAGAGGCTTCCTTCTCAGCAATAGATAGCTCAGTCTTCAGGTTCTTAAGTTCGCTTTCTGCATTTTTCTGGTCCTGAATCAGATGATACAGTTTCCAGAGAATCTTCTTAATCTTCATTTCTTCCAAGTGTGCCATCATTGCTATGTGCTTCTCTGCCTCAGACTTTTGCTCCTTCTTTTGTCTCTTTTCGGCCATGATTGCCTTCCTTTTGCTGAAGACGATAGCCATGGCTGACTCCGCATCCCTCAGTTTGGACTCGGCCTCCTCATATTGTTTCTTGTATGCTGCGGAACCAGATATCGTTTCAAACAAGTTTGTCAAATCCTTGGGAGACATCTGAGCAACATTTTCAATATCCCCTTGGAATACCAAGAAATTTCTCGCCTTGACAAGAATCCCAAAGGTTTCCAGCTTGGAATTGTAGACCTCTGCAGAAACTGCCTTTCCATTCAACCTGTACTGGCTCGAATAGACTTCGCCTCCACGACCCGGTAATATTGCCCTGCTAAACAGCATATCTTTATCACCTGAATCGAACACTAGCGTGACTTCTGCCCTATCAGGACAATCGTCCGAGTCTGTATTTGCATAAATTAACTCTTTCAGAGAACTGCCTCTCAAAACGCCTGTGCGAACCCCAAGGACAAATGATATTGCATCCATCAAATTACTTTTACCACTACCATTTGGACCTATGATGGTAGTAAAGTCTTTAAAAGGACCTATTCGCTTCCTCCCTCGGTACGATTTGAAATTCTCTATGATCAGCTCTTTGACCCGCCCACGGGTTGGACGGCCACTAGGCTCTGCCTCTTGTTCCATAACTAAAATTATTGTGGTTTTGTATAATAGTTAGATGGATTTGAAACATGGATGACGTAGCGACGTACCACCAAATTTGAAATTTGA